>Cebus_capucinus_imitator_PRJNA485217_SSR047__coassemble_1201_pt1 | contig 20583 bp, 18 predicted proteins | sample Cebus_capucinus_imitator_PRJNA485217_SSR047__metabat2_high_PE_002 | metagenome-assembled genome bin Cebus_capucinus_imitator_PRJNA485217_SSR047 | reverse complement strand
CAGCCTTCACAACTGCCTCCAGAACCAGTCTGGTCTGGATGCGGCGAACTGCCTGGGGACGCATACTCTGTCTCATGCGCTCCATGTCCATGCCGGTGTACTTTAAGTAGGTATCCATGTCGATGCCCTGTGCCTGCATATTGCGAGCCATATCCTGGATCATGTTGGCAACCTGAGAGTCGATCATCGCATCGGGGATCTCCATGGTTGCGTTCTCAACAACCTTCTCTACCACGCGGTTCTCGTTGGTCTCCTCAGCAGCCTCAGCCTTCTTCTCAGCCAGCTTCTTCTCGATGTCCTTCTTGTACTCGTCTAAGGTCTCGAACTCGGAAACCTCGCCTGCGAACTCATCGTTAAGCTCCGGCAGCTCCTTCACATGGATTTCTTTTACCTTTACCTTGAATACAGCGGGCTTGCCGGCCAGGTTGGCTGCATGGTACTGCTCAGGGAAGGTTACGTTTACTTCGCACTCTTCACCGATCTTCTTGCCGATCAGCTGATCCTCGAAAGTGTCGATGAAGGTGTGGCTGCCGATTACCAGCTTGTAGTCCTCTGCCTTGCCGCCGTCGAATGCAACGCCGTCAACGGAACCGTCAAAGTCGATCGTAACCTGATCGTTTGCCTCAACGGCGCGATCCTCAACGGAGATCAGTCTGGAGTTCTGCTCCTGAACCTTCTTCAGCTCAGCCTCAACGTCCTCTGCCTTGACCTCAGCGTCAGCCTTCTGAACCTCAACGCCCTTGTACTCGCCCAGAGTTACCTCAGGCTTTACAGCAACCAGAGCCGTGTAGATAAAGGACTTGCCGCGGCCGATCTGGGTAATGCTGATCTCAGGACGGGAAACGATCTCTAACTCGCTCTCCTTCATAGCCTGTCCGTAGGTCTCGTTGATTGCCTCATCAGCAGCCTCCTCGTAGAACACGCCCTCGCCGTACATCTTCTCGATCATAGCCTGGGGAGCTTTTCCACGGCGGAATCCGGGGATATTGAAACGGCTCTTCATCTTATTGTAAGCCTTCTTCATTGCCTCCGCAAACTGCTCAGCCGATACCTCAACGGTCAGCTTCGCCATATTTTTCTCTAATTTCTCGACTTGTAAACTCATTTTAATGGGTCCTCCTTGATATCTCTGTGGTTCGCCCATATCCTGAGGGCGCACACTTCAGTGTACTATTATAGCATGAGTGCTTACAGAAAGCTAGTAAATTTTTAATTTTTACACAGATGTTTTTGCACGCTCTATCGGTCATACTGGATCGCCTTCTTGATCTTTGCCGCCTGCTGGCTGCCCTGAAGAAGACGGATCAACTCAATTCCGAGGTCAAGCGCGTACCCAAGACCGCGCGCCGTGGTGATATTTCCGTCCGTGATCACGCCCTGCACACTCAAAGAAGAGCCATTTAACTTGTCCTCAAATCCCGGATAGCAAGTCGCAGTCTTGCCCTTCAACATTCCGATCTCACCGAGAATGCTCGGAGCCGCACAGATCGCCGCGATCCGTCTGCCCTGTTTATTCGCCTTCACAAGCGCGGCGCAAAGTTCTTCGTGTGCTCTCAGATTCAGCGTTCCAGGCATACCTCCCGGCAGGAACAGAACGTCTGCTTCCCCGGATTTGATGTCATCAAACATCACATCTGCCTGAAGCGTGATGTTGTGTGATCCCTTCACCGTCAGACTGTCCGTGGTGGACACAAGAAGCGTCTCAATTCCTGCTCTACGCAGCACATCTACCACTGCCAGGCACTCCACTTCTTCCAGTCCGTCCGCTAAAAATGCAAGTACTTTTGCCATTACTGTTCCTCCCCTAATCGCATCCAGTGTAATCCGTCTTTTATATTTTATCTATAATTCGCGCTTATATTATAATCAAGACGCGGGTGAAAAAACAGTCCTTTTTTTATTTTCTGTTTTTTTACTGTCCTAATTTGATTCTGTGTGGTATGATTCTGGCAGAATACCCAGAAAAAAGGAGATCTGTCCATGGAAATCGAACGAAAGTATAGAATTCATGCCCTCCCTGCCAACCTTTGCGATTTTCCTTCCCGCGAAATTGAGCAGGCGTACCTGTGCACCACCCCCGTTGTGCGCGTAAGGCGTGATGGAGAAGCATTTTACCTCACTTATAAGAGCAAAGGACTGCTCGCAAGGGAAGAATACAACCTCCCGCTCACCGAGGAGTCCTACGCTCACCTGTTAACAAAAGCAGACGGAATCGTCCTGAGCAAACGCCGCTATAAGATTCCCCTCTCCGCGGAGAGCCCGCTCGTGATTGAGCTTGACGTATTTTCCGGAATCTACGCGGGACTTCTTCTGGCGGAAGTGGAATTTCCAAATGAGCAGGACGCGCTCGCCTTTGTTCCTCCCGCCTGGTTTGGAGAGGACGTCACCTTCACCGGTCAATATCAAAACAGCCGGTTAAGCAAAGGCGCGCCGGACGTTCTGGAAGAACTTTCCAGATTATCCGACGCGCCAACACCCTCCACTCAGGAGTTTTTCGTGTAAACGGCGGTGAGAACATGCTCGCCCGTCATCTGCACTAAAGTATCCGCTGTGATGGTCTGTCCGCTGTACTCCCAGCCGGTAAAGGTGTATCCTTCTTTTTCGGGAACCGGAAGATTCCCGTAGGTTTCGCCGTAAGTGACCAGACAGGAATCTTCCCCGGACATTTCCCCGCCGTTTGTGTCAAACTTGACCACGATCTCGGCGGGCTTGTAGACGGCAGTCAGCGTGACATCGCCCTCCACGGGGAGCAGCTCAAAATTCCACGTCTGCTCCCCTTCTTCATCATACCAGGAATCAAAGACATAGCCGGGCTTTTGCGGTGCCTGCGGCTGTGCCACCCGCGCGCCGTATCGCAGCTTTTGCGCCGCAATCTCGGTTCCGCCCTGGGTGTCAAACGTCACATAATAACCGCCGTTGATGGCAAACACCACGGTCAGGATCACTGCCGCCGCAATCATCAGCGCGATCACCTTGTCGAGAATCCGAATCGGCACGTCCTTACTCGTGTAAATGCCTCTTCCGAACAGCTTTTTGGGCTGTGTCTGCTGTGTCTTTTCTTCCATAACGAATCATCACTTTCTTACTAAGTATTTTCTCATATCAATGGAGCACGCCACCAGAATGATCAAACCCTTGATGACATACTGTAAGTTCTGGTTGATGGAGAGGAACTGAAGTGCCACGAAGATGATTCGCAGCAGCACCACGCCCAGAACCACGCCGCTGATCTTACCAGTACCACCGACAAAGGATACGCCGCCGATTACGCAGGCTGCGATCGCGTCACACTCGTAGTTTAATCCGGTGTTTGCGGTGTTGGAGTTGATTCTTGCACACTCGATGAATCCGGTCATGCCGTACATCATAGCTGCCAGTGTATGTACCATGATGATGGTGCGGTTTACGTTGACGCCGGATACGTTTGCTGCCTCCGGGTTGGAACCAACGGCGAACATATTTTTACCAAACGCCGTCTTGTTCCAGATAAACCACATGATCGCAACGATCACGCAGGCATACCAGACGTAGTTGGGAATCGGGATTCCGCCGAGCTTTAAGACGCTTCCGGTTACGAATGCCTTGGAAGCCTTATCAAGACCAGACAGCGGCTGACCGTTGTTTCCGTTGATCATAACGTACATCAGCAGAATACCGTAGGTGATTAACTGCGTTGCCAGCGTTACGATGAAGGGATGCAGCTTAAACTTTGCAACGAAGAAGCCGTTGACCCAACCAACCACGCCGCCGACTGCCAGCACTGCCAGGATGACAAGCGGAATCGGGATCACGGGAAGATCCTTGAACATTCTCGTCGCATAGTCCGTTGCCTGAAGCAAGGAAGCAGAGATACAAGCTGTCAGACCAACCACGCGTCCTGCGGAAAGGTCGGTTCCGGTCAATACGATACAGCCTGCGATACCGCACGCGATGGGCAGGTTTGCCGCGGAAAGGCTGATGATGTTGACAATCGAGTTGCCGGAAATGAACAGATGGTTCTGTGTGTAGGTGTAAATGATGGCCACCACAAGGAGAATGTAGAGCGCGTTGTTAATCAACGCTTCCTTCCAGTAATTCCCTTTTTCGCTGGCGTCCAGTGCCTTGTAGGCAGCAATCTTATTCTGAATATTTGCAACGGGATTCATCCTGTTTTTCCCCCTTTATACGTATTTGGCGGCCAGGGTCATAATCTCTTCCTGAGTCGCTGTCTTTGCATCCACCTCGCCTGCCAGGCGTCCGCCCGACATGACAAGAATCCGGTCACAGACTCCCAAAAGCTCCGGCATCTCGGACGATACCATGATGACTACCTTGCCCTTGTTTGCAAGATCAATAATCAGCTGGTAGATCTCGTACTTCGCGCCAACGTCGATTCCTCGCGTCGGCTCGTCAAGCAGCAATACCTCCGGCTCAGTCAAAAGCCACCGTCCCAGAATCACCTTTTGCTGGTTTCCTCCGGAGAGTGTGCGGATCTTTGTCTCCTGCGTCGGCGTCTTCGTCCGCATGGCCTCGATCGACCACTTGGTGTCCTTTCGCATCTTCGCATCGTCCAGAACTGGCAGACTGCTGATTCGATAATTCTTCAAGTTCGAGATGACGGTGTTCTCGCGAATATCCAGAATTCCAAAGATACCAGTCGCGCGCCGCTCCTCAGTCAGCATCGCAAACCCGTTCTTGATCGACTCGCGCGCATTGCGGTTTAAGGCAGGTTTTCCGTCCAGCTTGATCGTTCCGCTCTTTCTCGTGGCGATTCCGAAAATGTTCTCCAAAACCTCGGTTCGTCCGCTTCCGTCAAGACCTGCAAGACCCACGATCTCGCCGCGTCTAACCTGGAACGAAACGTCCTCAAGCAGAGAATACTGTCCGCTTAGATGTTCCACCTCAAGTGCAACCTCCGCAGGCTTGTTCGTCTTTGGCGGGAACTGGTTGCCAAGCTCTCGTCCAACCATCAATTTGATGATTCGATCCATCGTCAATTCCTTTGCAGGCTCTGTCGCAACCCAGGTTCCATCTCGCATAACCGTCACCTCGTCGGAGATGCGAAGGATTTCTGCCATCTTATGGGAAATGTAGATGATTCCGCAGCCCTTGTCGCGCAGCATATTGATGATCTCAAAGAGATGTTCCACTTCCTGCTCCGTCAACGAGGAAGTCGGCTCATCAAACACAATGACTTTCGCGTCGTAGGATACGGCCTTTGCAATCTCAAGCATCTGACGCTGCGAGACCGGCATAGTGCTCATCACGCGTCTCGGATCGACCTCGATTCCAAGCTGTGCAAACAGTTTCTTGGTGTCCTCGTACATCTTGTGTTCGTCGATCATGGGTCCTTTGTGCGGGTATCTTCCCAGCCACAAGTTATCCATGACATTGCGCTTTAACGCCTGATTCAACTCCTGGTGCACCATCGCAACGCCGTTTTCCAACGCCTCTTTGGAATCCTTGAAGTTGACTTCCTTTCCTTCCAGGCTGATGTGCCCGCTGTCCTTGGAATAGATTCCAAACAGACACTTCATCAAGGTGGATTTTCCGGCACCGTTCTCCCCCATGAGCGCGTGTACCGTTCCTCTCTTGACTGTCAGGGAAACGTTGTCCAGAGCCTTGACTCCCGGAAACTCCTTACAGATGTCAGTCATCTGGAGTAAAACGTCTTTGTCCATCCTTGGTTCCCTCCCCCTTTTTGATTTTGAAAAGCGGCCGCGCCTGCTTGGCAGCGACCGCTCTTATATGCTGTTTACTGATTACTTTTCCCCGGTGTAAGTTGCGTAGGGGATGTAAATCTTGTTGCTTACGGTCTCAGAAATGTTGTACTTTCCTTCCGTTCCATCCATCAGAGTCTTGCCTTCTGCAATGTTCTCGGTCAGGAAAGTGATTGCCTCTGCCATACCGTCTGCATCCTGCTTGATGGTACCGGTCATCTTGCCGTCTGCGATCAGCTGCTTTGCAGCATCCGTTGCGTCAACGCCAAAGACAGGAATGGTCTTGCTGGAATCGTCGCCCATGTTATATCCCTTATCGTTCAGAGCAGATACAACGCCCTCTGCCATGCCGTCGTTGTTGCAGATTACCAGCTCGATCATGTTGCCGTTTGCCTCATTGTACTGAGACAGGTTGGTGTTCATGTAGTTGTTTGCAGCAGTCGCGCTCCAGTTTCCGTCCTGGTCAACCTGGTACTTATCCTGGTTGGATGCGTCAAAGTAGGACAGTTCGGGCTTTCCTGCCTCGGTCAGAGCCTTGTTCGCGTCCTCAACCGCGTACTGAGTGCGGTAGATTGCCTCAACGTTTCCAAGCTGACCCATGAACATCGCGTAGCTGATGGTTCCGTCGCCGTTTAAGTCGATCGCATCGTAGTTGTCGATGACGTACTTTCCGATCATCTCGCCCTGCATATGACCTGCCTCCGGAGCGTCCGTTCCAACGAATGCCAGCTGGTCATAGCTTCCGAGTACCTTGCCCTCTTCCTCGTCCGTCTCAACGGCACGGTTGAAGAAGATTACGGGGATTCCTGCTGCCTCAGCCTTCTCCACAACTGCGGAGGAAGCGTCCACGGAGCCGGAAGTTACGATATTGACGATCAGCAGGTTTGCACCGGTGGTGATTGCGGTGTCGATCTGCTCGTTCTGTGTGGTCTGGTTGGAGTTTGCATCGTAATCCTGGAAGGTTACGCCAGAATCGGTCAGCATCTGATCCAGTGCAGTACGCACGCTGGAAATGTAGGTATCGCTGTATGTATAGTAGAATACACCAACGTTGAGATCCTTCTTCTCCGTCTTCTCCTCTTTTGCTTCCTGAGTCGTCTCGCCGCCCGCCTCGGCAGTCGTCTCGGTCGTTGCCGCTTCCGTTGTGGAGGTATTGCCACCGCCACCGCATCCGGCTACGGACAGTGCCATCATAGCTGCCAAAGTTGCCGCTGCTGCTCTTCTGAATTTTCTCATTTTTGAATCCTCCCTTTACATTTGCTTCGTTTCGCTCTGGTGTTTTCACCGATTACACTAAGGATTCTAGTTCTTTTTTGTGCATTTTTCCATACAAAATCATTTTCACCATTATCAATTTTCTTTGATTTGCGTGTAGGCTTTCGATGGGCAGCGATAATACTTTCCGTTTTCCAGGGCAAATGCTTTCGGTATCGGCTTCTTGAGCGCGGCGGCAGTCGCAATCTCCACCACCGCCTTCCCGTATTGCTCCTTGTCGATTGACACCGTTCCCATCATTTTCCCCTCCTCCACAGCCTTCATGCCTTCCGGCACGCCGTCAATCCCGGCAACCGCAACGCGCCGTCCGCGCTCCTGCATCCCCAGAACATCGAGCGCGCCAAGCGCCATGTCGTCATTGTTTGAGATGATGAGTTCAATCTGATTCGGGTATTGAAGAAGCCACTGCTCGGTCAGAGCCGCCGCCTGACTTCTGTCCCAATTTGCCACGCCGCCCGCAAGTTTCTTTAGGGGAACGGCGTTCTGTTTCAAGGTCTGAATCGCCCACTCCGTCCGGATCAGCGCGTCCTGATGGCTCCCCTCCCCCTCTAAGAGCACATATCCGACCTCCCCGTCGCCGTTTAAGTCCAAGAGCGCGGTGTTGCGGTTATAAGCGTCCACGAGAATCTGTCCCTGACACTCCGCCTCCTTGCGCGGATCCGCCCCCACATAGTAAAGATTCTCCCAGCGGTTCATGTCCTCCTCCACCGGTTCCCGGTTAAAGAACACCACCGGGACGCCTGCCTCCATCGCCTTGTTGATGATCCCGGAAGCCGCCGTCCGATCCACCATGTTGATGCAGAGCACGTCGCACCCCAGTGAGAGAAACCGCTCCGTCTGGCTGTTTTGCGTATTCTGATCGTCCTTTGCATCCGCCACGTCAAGAATCAGGCGAATTCCTTCCCTGCGCTCGTACTCCTTTGCCTCCTCCTCAATCGAGGCGAGCACCGTATTGATAAACGTATCCTGCCCCTGATACAGGCTGATTCCCACGCGAAGCTGTGTCACTTCCTGCACATTTTTGCTCTCCCGCGCCGCCTGACAGGAAAAGATTCCCGCCAGAACGAATGCGATCGCCCCGGCCGCACCGTACCGTTTCTTCATCGTAATTCCTCCTCCCAAAAACCCTAGTCCATCGGATACAGCATCCGCTCAAACGTCCGGTCATCCAGCTGTTCCTTTGTGATATAGTGTACATCCAATTTGGTCAGATTTTCCATATTCATTCCCTGCGATGCCCAAACCGCCTCTCGCACCGCAAGATACCCCTCGTCGTAGGCACTGTAAGCCATCACGCCACGGATCAGTCCGCTGTCAATCCGATTTAAGATCGCCGTGGTGGAGCCGATTCCGTAGAGTGCGATCTGTCCGGGATACTCGATTCTGCCAGAAAGCTCCCAAAGACTTGCCAGATCCAGCGCGATCACGCAGGGTCTCTCCCCCGCCGTCTGTGAAAAGAAGGTTTCCAGATCCCCGTCCTTGCTCTGATCCCAGATTTTAGGAGTGATGGACGTTTCCAGAAACGAGGCAAGCAGGCTGTCCAAAACCTGCGACACACTTCCAAACTCCGTTCCCCGGCACACCAGCCAGACCGGACGCTCCCCGTCAATCTCCGATGCGACCTGAGTTCCAAGCGTCCGCCCCGCTGCCTCATAGTCGGCACAGATTCCAAAGATGGGATAATCCGCCTCCACCTGCTGGCGAATCACGATCGTCGGCGTTCCGGGCGAGATCGCGCGAAACCGCTCCCCCACAGGATCTGCCCAGACCGCGTCCACGATCACTGCGTCCGCCCCATCCTGCACTTCCTGCTCAACCAACCGCTTTTGATCGTCCCAGTCATTTTCCTCGTAAAGCGTCAGAAAATGCACGTCCACGTCAAACTCGCGCGCTGCCTGATCCATTCCCTTTCTAAAATTTTCATACTCCAGATCGTCCCGTCCCCTGGCAATCACCGCCACCTGGCAGATCACCGTCTCCTTCTCCCCCCAGAAGACTCCGGCGCAGGAGAATAAAAACAGAGCCGCCAAAACCACCGCAGCCACCATCCAGCCGCGTTTTTCACTTTTTGTCATGTTTCTCCTCCCACTCCCGATACGGGATCGCCGGAATCCGCAAGGTGACGCACGTTCCCTCATCCGGCTCTGACCAGATGGAAAGCCCACATTCCTCGCCAAAGTACAGGCGGATTCTCTGATCGACGTTTCTCACCCCGATTCCAGAACCGCGCCTGCTCTTGACGTGCTCCTTTGAAAAGAGCCGCTCTACCTGCTCCGGCGTCATTCCAAGTCCGTTATCCGAGACGCTCAAGAGCAAAAACTCCCCCTCAAGCCTTGCCTGCACCGTGACCAGCCCGTCGCCGTCCATAAACTCCATCCCGTGATAGATCGCATTCTCCACCAGTGGCTGAAGGCTCAATTTCAGACTGGCCAGGTCAAGCAGCTCTTCTGGGGCGTCAATCTCATAGCGAAACTTATCCTTAAAGCGCATCTGTTGAATCATGAGATAGTTGCGAACGTGCTCCAATTCGTCGCGAAGCGGGATGATGCTTCGCCCTTTGCTCAGGCTGATCCGGAAAAAGCGCGCCAGTGCCGTCACAACCTTTACCGCCTGATCGGGTTTTTCATTTTCAATCATCCAGACAATGATGTCGAGCGTGTTATAGAGAAAATGCGGATTGATCTGCGATTGCAAGGCGTCCAGCTCGCTCTTTCGCTTGGACTCATGCTCCGCCACAATATCCGCCATCAGACAGCGAATCTGATGCGTCATGTTCTCGATTGCCCCGGCAAGACGGCGAATCTCATAAGACCCCGTCTTTGGGAGCGTGACTTCCAGATTTCCATCCTCGATCTCCCCAATCGCCGCTTCCAGGTTGCGGATTGGCCCTGTGATTCGAGCTGAAATGTAGGCGTTGATGAGCGACATGAGAAAGAGCAACAGACTGACCAGAGAGAGAATCAAAAGCTGCGTCTTTGCCGTGTTGAGGGAAAGTCCCGGCGTGGGATCGACGTTGATGAGTTTCCAGCCCGTATAACCCACGGACTTGACGGTCACGGCGCGCTTTTTCCGCTCAAACGTTTCCCAGTGCACACCGTCTGAGAGCTGTGAGGCAACGAGGTTATTCTCCCCCTCTAACCCAGAATCAATCAGCTGAATCCTTGGATGACTAATCAAGCGCCCGTCCCCGTCCGTCAGGTACATATAGCCGTTTCCGCCAAGATTTACCCGCTCCAGACGCATCTCCAAACTTGTGTAGCTGAGGTTGATGAGAAGCACTCCCTGCCAGGTGCTTCCCCCCTGAGTAATCTCCACGGCGCGCGCCATGGGAATCACCCATTGGTATTGATTCTCGCTCGTCTCAAAGATCCGCTGCACCTGCGGCAAAAAGAAGTGAATGTTCTCCGTCTTCTCCAGAGCCGTCTCAAACCACGCTTCCTTTCGCACGTCCTTCCCCTTCTTCACGCGCGCCGCCGGAAACGACTCCAGAAGCGTTCCATCCCAGGAAAAGATGGCGATATTTTCCACGCTGTCGCTGCTCCCATACAAAAGCGAGAGTTCCTGCGCCACCCGATCCTCGGAGAGATCCGCATTCTTAATCACCCCATAGTAAATCGTGTCCGAGAGCTTTCTTGCTGCCTGAAGATACGTCTCCACCGAGCGGTTCACCTGGTTGACCAACACCTCATTTTGCTGCTTTGTCACACCGATCAGCTGATCGGACATTCGCGTGTATAAGAAAATGCTGATGATCAGACTCGTCGCCAAGGCGGAGACCGTAAAGCAGACGAAAATGATGTTGCGGATGCTGGCATCCCGAAAAAAAGTCTTTAACCGCCCCATAAGATCTCCCCCTTACTTTTGCCCCCGAAACTTCGTCGGCGAGACGCCAAACCGCTTCTTAAAGACGTAGCTAAAGTAGTTCTGCTCCGGGTATCCCACTTTTGCGGCGATCACATACGTCTTATCGTCCGTCTTGTTGAGAAGTTCCACCGCCTTATCAAGGCGCACCTGCGTCAGGTACGCGCTGTAGGTCTGCCCCGTCTCCCGCTTGAAAATCGTGGAAAAATACGCCGGGCTCATATGCAGATGGCGGCACATCACCTCCACCGACAGATCCGGGTTTGCAAAATGTTCCTGAATGTACGTTTTTGCCTCTCGCACCGCCTGTTTTGTCGTGTCGTCGCGTTCTCTGCCAAGTGCCTCGTGCATCTTGAGAGCCACGGGAAGAATCCACGCGGAAAACTCCTTCGCCCCGGTCAAGCTTGGCAATGCCTCAAAAATCCCCGCATAGCCGTGCTCTCCTCCGAACATCTCGTCCATATTCAGACTTTGCTGCTGCATCAGCTGCACCAGCGCGTTGACCACTGCAAGCATATATGATTGATGTTGGCGAAAATGCACCTTTGCCCCGTCCATGCGCCCCGCGATCTGTTCGAGCGCGTCGCGAATCTTCTGTTCCGGGCCAAACTTGACCGCTCCGATCAAGACCGCCTCATCCTTTGTGTCCAGGGCAAGCGTTCCTCTGCGCCCTGCCTCCATATCGTTGATGTAGATCGTTCCGCCGCCCCCGGCAAGCGTCCGATACCCCAGAGCGTCGAGTGCCTCCTCATAAGACGTTCCAATATTTTCCAGCTCGGTGCATTTTCCCCCAATTCCGATCGTGACCGTGACCTCAAGCACGCGCCTTGCCTCCCGGCACACGTCTCCAAGAACTGCGATCAGCCCTGTCTGAGAATTGTCCTCATCAATCGCCGCAAGCACCGTGATTCCGCCGCCCGCTCCTGCCACGGCGCGAAAGATCACCGAGCGGCAATATTCTCCCAGTTTCTCTCTCGCCATCTCCATCACAGAGAGCGGGATCAGCTCTTTTTCCTGATGCAGGGCAAGACTCATCTGGCGCGGAAGTTCCACGTCAAAGACAGCCGCCACCCATTTTTTCGCATTTGCAATCGGGATGTCGTACTCATATAGATGGTTTTCAATTTCTCCCACAACGGCTCGTCCGCCGATCAGATCATTCAAAAATTGTTCGCGAAGCAGGGGCAGACTTCTGCGGTAATGTTCCCGCAGCAAGCTGACGTTTCGTTTCTGCTCGATCTCCTGGTCAAGCCCCTCTTTTAAGCGCGCAAGAATTGCCGTCAATTCCTCTGCATTGACGGGTTTTAAGATGTACTCTGCCACGCCCAGCTTAATCGCCTGCTTGGCATACTCAAAATCATCGTAACCGGAAAAGATCACGACTTTCACCGAGGGACGGCTCTGGCGCAAACGCTCCGTCAGCACCAGCCCATCCATGTACGGCATCCGAATATCGGTCAGCACCACATCGGGTTCCAATGTCTCTGCCCGTTCCAGTGCCTCCTCACCGTTTTCCGCCTCCCCGACTACCTCAAAGCCGCTCGCTTCCCAGTCAATCTTTCGTGCAATCCCCTGGCGGATCTCCGCCTCATCGTCTACCAAAAGAATCCGGTATCGTTCCATATGTTGTTCCCCTCTCCTGGATGTCTCTTCTCTCGCTACATTCTCGCCCCGCACGCATAGAGCAATGCGTTGCAAATGCAGGCAGCCACGTTGCTTCCGCCCTTTCTTCCGCGCGCCACGATAAACGGCGTATTCGGAAGAGAAATGATCCATTCTTTTGACTGCACCACATTGACAAAACCGACCGGAACGCCGATCACAAGTGCCGGTGCGATTTTCCTCTCGTTGATGAGCTCATACAGCCGCACCAGCGCAGTCGGCGCGTTTCCCACCGCAAAGATGAGCGGCGTCCCCTCTCGCTCGCCTCCCGGTCCGTAAAGACGCGCCATCTTGTCCACGCTTGCCACTGCCCGCGTCGTCCCGTTTTCCTTTGCCCGTTCTGCCACATCCGCATCCGCCATAAAGCAATACGCCTGACCCCCAAGTTTTTCCAACGCTTTCTTGTTGACCCCAGACCACCCCATGTTGGTGTCCGTCACAATGTGCGCGCCCCGCTTCAGTGCCTGTTTTCCAAGTTCCACTGCCTGCTCGGAAAAGACCAGGCTCTCGGCGTACTCAAAATCTGCTGTGGTGTGAATGCAGCGGCGGATGATCGGATCTTTTTCCGGATCCAGCACAATCCCCCGCTCGGCAAGCTCCTCGGCGATGATCGCAAAGCTGCGCGCCTCAATCTGGCTTGGCAGCACTTCTTCTAACTCCATCTTCATTGCGAGCCTCCTCTTTTCCATTTTCTTCTAATCCCATGATCTCATAAATTTTCGCCATGTCAAGATGTTCTCTGAGTCCGCGCGCCAATTTTTCAAATTCCTGTTCCTTAAACGCCGCGTAGTCAAGTACCTGTCCCACGTCCTCAGAAAGCCCTTTTGCGCGAAGCAGGCTCTTTGCAAGCTCCTCGGCAACGCCGGGCGCGTCAAAGATGCCGTGTAGATAAGTGCCGTAAACATTTCCCCGCGTTCCCCCGTCCATACGCGCCGGGGAAGGAACCGCCGCCTTTTGCGTCTCCATCACCCAACTCGTCGGGCGAAGAACAACCGGCTCTTTCCTCCAATTCACGCAGATTGCCGTGTTCGCAGCGTCCAGCCCGTCGGAAAGTCTCGTCCGCCCCATGTGGATCTCGTACCCCTCGATCGCATGACCAGAAAGAGACGAGAGCACACCGTCTAATGTTCCAAACGCGCCCTCCACGCGCGTTCGCACTTTTTCCTCCTCAAATACGGTCACAAGCGGCAAAAGCCCCATGCCGCGCACCGTCCGACCAATCTCGCTCTCCGTCCCCGACGCGTCGCAGATCGTCTCGCCAAGCATCTGAAACCCACCGCAGATTCCAAAAACAGGAACGCCGCGATCCGCGAGTTTGAGAATCGCCGCCTCAAGTCCCTGCTCTCTCAGCCAGAGAAGATCGCTGATTGTATTCTTTGTGCCCGGAAGAATCACAAGATCCGGGCTTTTCAGCTGGTCAACCCGCTCCACATAGCGAACGCCGAGCGCAGGAATTGCACCAAGTGCGTCAAAATCCGTAAAATTTGAGAGGCGCGGAAGGCGAATCACCGCCACGTCCACGGGCGCGTTTGCCTGCGTTTTTAAGAGTGACGCGCTCAGACTGTCCTCGTCCTCGATCGCCACTGGTAGATACGGAGCAACTCCGACCACCGGAATCTTGCACAACTCTTCAATCATTCGGATTCCCGGCTCCAGAATCGTCGGATCGCCGCGAAACTTGTTGATCAAAAGCCCGGCAATCCGCGCCCGCTCCTCCTCTTTTAGGAGAGCCACCGTACCGTAAAGCTGTGCAAAGACACCGCCCCGGTCAATATCGCCCACCAAAAGGACGGGTGCATTTGCCATCTTTGCCATTCCCATGTTCACGATGTCGTTCTGATTGAGGTTGATCTCCGCTGGGCTTCCCGCCCCCTCAATGACGATGATGTCGTACTCAGCGGCAAGGCGTTCATACGACTCTAAAATCGTCGGAATCAATTCTTTTTTATAAGCAAAATAGTCGCGCGCCTTCATATTCCCGATCGGCACGCCGCGCACAATCACCTGACTTCCCACATCCGTAGTCGGTTTTAGGAGAATCGGGTTCATATCGACTGAGGGTGTCACGCCTGCCGCCTCCGCCTGCACGACCTGCGCCCGCCCCATCTCAAGCCCTTCCTCCGTGATAAAGGAGTTGAGTGCCATATTCTGGGACTTAAAGGGAGCGACGCGGTATCCGTCCTGCGAAAAAATGCGGCAAAGCCCCGCCGCAATCAAGCTCTTTCCGGCATTTGACATCGTTCCCTGAATCATAATCGGTTTTGCTCTCATCGTCTCTCTCCTCTTTGATATGCGTAAAGCGCGCCAAGAAGCTCCTCGTTTTCCGCCCGAAGCCGCACGCAGACGCGGTAGTACGAGCCGTCAAGCCCCGGATAATTCGCGCACGAGCGGACTAAAATTCCCTGCTGTAAGAGGTTTTCGTATAGCAAATGTTCCCCCGCCGGGTCGCGAAACATCACATAATTTGCTCCGGACTGGTAAACGCAAAATCCGAGTGCCGCAAGTTCTCTGCTCAGCCAGACCCGTTCCCCGGAAAGGTAGGCGACCGATTCCCGGACATATTTTTGCTCTTTTAACGCCGCAAGTCCCGCCGCCTGCGCCACGTTCGAGACGCTCCACGGCTGGCGCGCGCGCTCGATTCCCTCCAGCACGTCCGGATTTGCACAGAGCGCGTATCCAAGCCGCAAACCTGCCATCGCATAGATCTTTGTAAAGGCGCGCAATACGAATAGATTGGGAAATATTTCCAGATACGGGATCACGCTGTATCGCGCCTCATCTTCCAGAAATTCGCAAAAACACTCATCCACCACAAGGATCGCGCCCTGATTTTTACAATGTTCGGCAAGGCGCAGCACGTCTTCTTGCAAGATCGCCGCTCCAGTCGGATTGTTCGGGTTGCACAAGAACACGAGATCTTGCCCCGCCGCCGCTCTTCCCATCGCCTCCACATCCGGCAGAAATCCGCACGCTTCCTCAAGAAAAAAGTGCGTGACCTCGCACCCGACTGCCGTCAATGCCTGCTCGTACTCGGAAAACGTCGGAGCAGTCACGAGTGCCCGTCTCGGTCTTCTGGAAAATGCCAGCGAAAAGATCAAGTCCGCCGCACCGTTTCCACATCGAATCCACTCCGGCGACACGCCGTGGCGCGTGCCGAGAGCGTCACAGAGTGCGCGGCTTTTGCTGTCCGGGTAGCGACTGCTCTCACTCAGACTCTTTGCAGCTGCCAAGAGTACGGACTTTGGCGTTCCAAACGGGTTGATATTTGCGGAAAAATCCAGCCGCACCGCCTGACTGTAAACGTCTCCTCCATGTGTGTATTCCATCTGTCTCTCCTATCTGCATCCAATCACAACCGCCGCCAAGAGCACAAGAAAGAGTACCTGCGCCGCAATCATCAAGCGGTTGGCTCTTGCCACGTCCCCGACTGCAATCTCGCGTTTTGCCTCCCCGATATAGGGCTTTTCGTGGAGCGTCCCAAAGTACCAAGCAGGTCCCGCAAGACGCAGTCCCAACGCCCCGGCGCAGGCAGACTCCGACTGCGCGGAGTTTGGACTGGCGTGCTTTTTTCGATCGCGCAAAAAAATCTTCCACGCACCAGACCCAGAGCATCCGGGAATGAGATACGCCGCAAGACAGAACAGGACGCCCGTCAGCCGGGAAGGGATGAAGTTGCACACATCGTCAAACTTTGCCCCGGCGCGCCCAAACTCCAGATACCGCTCGTTCTTATAACCCACCATCGAATCCATGGTGTTGACTGCCTTATAAAAATATCCGCCGACTGGACCAAAGAGAGCCAAATAACACATGGGAGCGATCACGCCGTCCGAGGCATTCTCAGCAACCGTCTCCACCGCCGCCCGAAGAATCCCGTTCCCGTCAAGCACACTGGTATCACGCCCAACAATCATGGAGACGGCTCTTCTTGCCCCCTCCACGTCGTTCTCTGCCATACGATGCTCCACGAGCAAACTCTCTTTTCCAAGATCTCTGGCCGCAAGAAGCTGACCGCCCATCGCGCCCTCAAGGAGCAGCATCACCCACCACGGTGCGACCCGCGAGATCCCCCAGAGAATCTCAGCCGGGACAAGTACCCAAAACAGGCACATCAAGACCACCAGGCATTTGCCCGCAAACCGCTTATTTTGGGGAAATGCCGCCCGAAGCCGCGCTTCCAGCCACGCAATCATCGCTCCCATCCATCGCACAGGATGCGGGATCGCCCTCGGATCGCCGATGATCCAGTCCAGGATGCAGGCAAGCACCAACGCCGCAATGTGAAAGGAAATGACTCTCATCGCTCTTCCCTCCGAATGCACGTTCCAATGCCGCAGGTGACAAGCCAGACTTCCCGCGCGTTTTCTGCCAGACGGCAAGCCAATCGCCCGACCGCCTCCCGCCATGCCCGCTCCGACGCGTCCATGGGCACAATCCCGCATCCAATCTCATCCGTCACAACCACCGGGTGGCTCTGCGTTTGCGCTGTGAGCGCGTGTTCCAACATTTCCAACATTTCCCAGGAAATCTCTCCCAAGACAGCGCGGTGCACCAGCTGATGCAGGTTGTAAATCCAGTCCGCCCGCATGAGCTCTTCTATGGAAGCACTCCCGGCATCGCACCAATCTTCGCCCTCTTTTTTGTGAAATTGCCGCTCACAAAACGATTTCTTTCCCGCGGCAACACCGCCAGTCACTACAATCATCTTCTCTCGCTCCTCTAAGCTGTCTTTTGCCACACCACAATCCAGATCAGGCTTGCAAGTTCACACACCTGAAGGAAATACCCGGCAAGGTCTCCCGTAACCCCGCCAAACTCGCGCATTGCCATCCTTCGATACCAGAAAAAGACCATCCCCTGCACGATGATAAGCCCCGCCGCAAAGAAAAGGCTTCCCGAAAGCATCCACGCGCTGAAAATCCCGACAATCAACCACAGTGACAAGCTCACCGCCGCCGCGTTTCGTTTCGCGCCATCTGAAAACGTCGCCGCAGTCCCACTCTTTTTTGCACTCGGAAAAAAGACCACCGAAAGCCCGCTCAGCGCGCGCTCCGTCACATAGGCACTTGTCAAAAGAAATGCGCTTTTCCCAAGCGCGGCTTCCAGACTCACTGCGGCGTAAAGCAGCAGATACCCCGCGCATCCGATCACGGCAAACGCCCCGACGTGCGGGTCTTTTAAGATCTCCAATTTCTTCTCCCGCTCCCCATACGACCGTCTTGCATCCGTTGTATCGAGGAAACCATCCATATGAATCCCGCCCGTCACAAGTAAGGGAAGCGCGGTCACAAGAAGCGAGCGCGCCCCCGCAGAGATTCCCAGAAATTCACAGATCGCAAGCAGGAAAAAGAGAGCGGCTCCCAGACAAACTCCGACAGTGGGAAACCACGCCATCACATATCCCATACGCTCTTTCGTCCAGTCAATCCGGGGCATCGGAATCCGCGAGTACATCGAGATTGCGATTACAAGAGAAGCCAGTCCATTCATGTCTGTTCCTTCCTTTCTTTTCTCACGACCGCGATCCCGCAAACTGCCTGAATCACGCAGTCCGCCATCGCCGCAGCCGCTTGGTTGATCCGCCCCATCAATCGAATGTAGTCCGCCGTCTCCTTCTCATAGGAAATGCCGTCCTCGCCGACCTGTCCGGTGACAATCACCAAAGTATGTGCCTGTTCGGCAAGGCGGGCGAGTCCCGAAACCATCTTTTTCTCCAAGGCATCCAGATCATACGACTCCCCCGCAAACATCTCGTTTGCCGCAAGATTCATCAAACACTCCAGAAGGATTGCCGTCTGTTCTCTTGGCGTATCGCATATAATCTTTTCCAGATCTTTCGTCTGCTCCAACGTCACAAATCCTTTTCCGGCGCGAAGATCGCGGTGGCGCGCCACTTTCTGCCTGCCTTCCTCCCCAAAGACCTGCATGGTCGCCACATACACGCGGTGAGGCAAATTCGCCCGCATAATCACGTCCTCCGCAAGTTTTGACTTTCCGCTTCCGCTCCCCCCGGTCACAAGAACAATCATCGGCTACACGAGCGGCTGATACCGCTTTACCTTCATCTCCTCAAATGTGCTCATATCGCGGTAGATCGCAAGTGCCATGTCAAGCATGGGGAAAAATGCTGCCGCCCCCGTCCCCTCTCCAAGGCGCATTCCCGCGTCAATCGCCGCAGAAAGCCCCAGATGCTTTAAGGCGGCACGTCCCGCTGGTTCTGCGGAGATGTGGGAGGCGATCAAGTATTCCCGAACCGCCGGACAGATCGCGACAGCCGCCACTGCCGCGGCCGCACTGATCACGCCGTCAAGCACCGCTGGAATCCCCACCGCGGCACAGCCAATGTAAAGACCGCAAAGCCCCGCAAGATCGAGTCCGCCCACTTTTGCGAGCACGTCAATCCCATCCGTCGGATCTGGACTGCGAAGACGCAGTCCCTCTCGAATCACCTCTGCTTTTCTGGAAAGTCCCACACTCGAAAGCCCTGCCCCGCGCCCGGCTGCCTCGCCTGGATCCATCCCAAGAAGCGCGCACAACACCGCCGCGCTCGTCGTCGTGTTGCCGATTCCCATCTCACCGCTTCCAAGAATCGAAAATTCCTCGTCCTTCAGCGAATAGGCAAGCTCCATTCCGACCTGCATGGCGCGAAGTACCTCGTCCCGACTCATCGCGTCCTCTTTTAAGAAATTCTTCGTGCCCCAGGCAACTTTTTGGGGAAGCAATCCGCTCCCGTCCATATCGGCGGCAATTCCAATATCCACGGGAATCACCTGTACATTAGCGCAGGCTGCCATCCGGCAGACGCAGGATGTTCCCGCTCCCATGTGTCTTGCAACCGATGCCGTCACATCCTGACTCGTCTGCGTCACGCCCTCTGCCACAATCCCGTTATCCGCACAGAAGACCACAATTCCTTTTTTTTCCAATTTAATCTGTTCGCTTCCCTGAGCCGCCCCGATTGTCACCAGATCTTCCTCCAAAACGCCGAGACTTCCCAGCGGTTTTGCGACCGATGCCCAGCGCGCTCTCACACGCTGTGCCACTGCCTGATCCGGCTTCTTTACGGAGCGGATGACCTGCATCACGTCCATCTGTCAATCTCCTTTTTGTCTAAAATCCATGCACCGGCGCGCAAACCGCCTTGCAAACTCCGGGAATGCCGGATAATACAAGTGCGGAAATCCGGCAAAGACCTGCCCCGCCACGCGAATCGCCGGCCAGCTGCGGTTTCCCGTCGGCTTTTTTGCCCGCATCACGCACTGCGTCTCATCTGCCTCGCAATGCCAATAGTGAAACTCATGTCCCGGCATGGTCTCTCCCGGTAATAAGAGCGGGCTGACCTTTTCCTCAACTGAAAGTTGCACATACCCAAAGTGGGAAAGCCGCTCTTTTTTCTTTCCGCTCCCCTCAAACACGCCAACCATCGGATAACTCTCTTTTTGCGCGCTCTCAAGCTCCTCTAAGAGGTAAAGATACCCGCCGCACTCTGCAAGCATCGGCATCCCGCACCGAGCAGCCGTAAGGATCTCTGCGCGCATGGAAGCATTTTCCGAGAGTTCCCTTGCATATAGTTCCGGGTATCCGCCGCCAAGCAAGATTCCGGAGAGATTTTCGGGCAAATGGGCATCTTGCAGAGGAGAAAACTCCACAAGCTCTGCGCCTAAGTTTTGTAAGAGGCGCAGATTCTCCTCGTAGTAAAAGCAAAACGCCGCATCGCGCGCAACGCCCAGACGAAACACATTTTGAGAAATGATCGGTATCGCCGCGTTCTTTTCGCTATCAGGCAATGACACGGCATACTCGTCGGCAAGCTCCTCAATCGCCTGCAAGTCCAGACTCTCCTGCATTTGATCCGCCAATCGGGCAATCTGGTCGCGCAGTCCCTCGATCTCCTCCGGAAGCACCAATCCGAGATGGCGGCTCTCCATGGATAGCCACGGGCAGCTTGGCACATATCCCAGACAGCGCACCGCAAGTTCCTGCTCAATGAGCGGTTTTACCATCGCATACAAGGGCGCGCTGATGCGGTTTAAGATCACGCCCACAATCTTTCCGCCTGGAACATTTTCCCTGGGAATATAATCCA
>Cebus_capucinus_imitator_PRJNA485217_SSR047__coassemble_1167_pt1 | contig 22151 bp, 15 predicted proteins | sample Cebus_capucinus_imitator_PRJNA485217_SSR047__metabat2_high_PE_002 | metagenome-assembled genome bin Cebus_capucinus_imitator_PRJNA485217_SSR047 | reverse complement strand
CCCGGCAGAGGAAGCCGGCATGAAGCCGGGCGATGTCCTCTACAAAGTTGAGGGCGAGCTTGTGGCAGGCGAGAGCCTCTCTGTCCTTGTGAGCAAGTACATCAAGGGTGAGGAGGGAAGCCAGGTGACTGTGACCGTCTATCGCCAGGAGAGCGACGAATATGTGGACTTGACCATGACGCGCCGAAGCATTGAGGTTCCCACCGTGGAACACCAGATGATGGCAGACCAGATCGGCTACATTCTCATCACGCAATTTGACCAGGTGACAGCCGATCAATTCAAGGCAGCTGTGGATGATCTGGAGAGCCAGGGAATGAAGGGATTGGTGCTGGATCTGCGAAGCAATCCCGGCGGAGTGCTGGATGGAGCTGTATCCATCGCAGATTACCTGCTTCCCGATGATTTGACGGAGTACGCGCAGGGCGAAGCGACGACGATGATTACCTATACCGCCGATAAAAACGGGAAGGGAGACCACTATACGGCTTCCGATCACCACTCTGTCGCTGTGCCGATTGCGGTTTTAGTCAACGGAAACTCCGCCAGTGCCTCCGAGGTACTCACCGGCGCGCTCAAAGATTACAAGTGGGCGACAGTGGTCGGAACTACAAGCTATGGAAAAGGAATCGTCCAGAGCGTGATTCCGCTGGCAGACGGATCTGCTGTAAAGCTCACCATCGCCCACTACTATACGCCGAGCGGATTTGACCTGCACGGCAAGGGCATCACACCGGATGTGACCGTGGAGCTGGACGAGAACCTGAGAAGTCAGGCGAGCGTCAGCCTTGAGGAGGACAATCAGGTGCAAAAGGCTGTGGAAGTGGTAAAGGAGAACCGGGGCTAACTTACCGCCTGCTCCTTCACATTCATCACAAGCATTTGGAGACGGTTCTCGACGTTTGCAAAACTTACGTCGGGATCGTAGTCCAGAGTGAGGATCTTGGCGTCGGGATAGAGCTCCTTGAGCTTCTTTACGATGCCTCGTCCCACCACATGGTTTGGCAGGCAGCCAAAGGGCTGAAGAATCACGAATGCCCGGCAACCGTGCGCCGCATGATGGAGAATTTCTCCTGGAATCAATACGCCTTCCCCTGCGTCAAACGAGTGGTGAATCACCGGATCGCTCGTCTTGACCAGCTCTGGAAGCCGAACCGCCCGCTCGTAGAGCGGGTGTTTTTTTGCGACTTGATCCGCCACCGCGTGTGCCAGGTCAAAGAAGTGATCAACCAATCGGTACCACGCCTTCTCCTTTAAGGGCATTCCCAGATGGTATTGGCTGATCTGGGTGTCTCGCGCAAAATACGTTTTCTGAATCACATCCGTCATCTTTGCTTCAATCACTTCAAATCCATTTTTCTCCAGATATGCTTCAATATCGTGGTTCGCGCCCGGATGGAAGTTTAAGAGGTATTCGCCCACAATCAACACGCCGGGTTTTCTGCGCTTACACTCATACGGAACCTCACAGAACCGCTCCACACCTTTCGCAAAACCGGCGCGCATACCGGGGATTCCATGTTTTTCCAGTCCCTCGATCAGTGCGTCCAATGCAAAATCAAAGGCAGCGTCCGCGCTTCCCTCAACCGTCTCGTAGGGACGGACTTTGCGAAGCAATTCTTCAAGCGCATCGATCATGGGAAGCCCGAAGGCGATCTCAAGGGAGGCCTTGAGGTTCATCCGGTAGCCGGGGTGCAGGTTGTGGCTGTCCGCGTCGTCGTTTGTGAGAATCGGAACTTGGGAAAATCCCGCGTCGTCGAGAGCTTTGCGAAGCAGCGTGCTGTAATGCGTTAGGCGGCAGTCTCCGATATATTTTCCCATGCCGATTGCCGTACAATCCGGGTCATACTTGCCGCTTTGAAGGGCTTCCAAGGCTTCTCCGATGACGATCTGTGCCGGGAAGCAGATGTCGTTGTGGACGTATCGCTTTCCGAGCCGAATCGCCTCATCCCGTCCGATTGCAAGAGGAACTGCCTGAATCTTCTGGCTCTTCATCGCAGCCGACATCAGGCGGCAGAAGGCGTGTGAGGTGTTGGGAATCAGCACCGTGTGCGTCTTTTTGTGTTCCTGTGTGAACTTGACCGGGTAGGGATCGGAGAGTTCATGCACCGAGAGCGGCTTATTCTGCGCGCGCTTCATGGAGAGTGTCTCCACAAAGGAGCGGACGCGGATGTTTAAGGGACCGCGGATGTCACTCTCGTCGAGCTTGAGAACAAGCGGCGTTTTCCCGGAGATTTCTTTCATCAGGCGAATGATCTCATCGGATAGGTACGCATCGTGACCGCAGCCGAAACTTACGGTCTGGACATATTCCAAGTTTGGATGACTGGCGGCGATGATCGCGCTGGAGAGCATTCGCGCGTGGAAGTTGTTGACCACGTCGAGCGCGCTTTTTGAGAGATCGACGTCCTCGATGCCGGGGACACTGTCTGCCGTGAGAACCGGGATCTGGAGTGCCGTAAACAGGCTTGGCAGATCGTGGTTGACCAGACGGTCGTTCTGGTAGGGACGGGAGGCAAGTACCACGGCAAAACCGCCATTTTTGGAAACTTCTTCCAACACGCGTTTTCCCTCTGCCCGAAGTTTTGCGCGAAAACTGGACTGCGCCTCGTTGGCGTAGGCGAGTGCGGCGCTCGTCTGTTTTCTCGGAATCGAGAACGTTTCTTCCATATAGTGGCAGAGCTGTTCTTCCTTGTCGTGCTCGGAGTACCAATAAAAGAGCGGTGCGTCAAACGGGATGTTCCAATGCTTGGTCGGGTTGTCGGAGTTTCGGATCACGATGGGATAGCCCTTGACAACGGCGCACATGGACTGGCTGGTGGACTGGGTGTTCTCGGATTCCAGAGTCGCAAGCGAAGGCATAAAGATGCGATCGACTTTTTTCTCTGCGAGATTTCTCAAATGTCCGTGCACGAGCTTGGCCGGGAAGCAGACCGTATCCGAGGTCACGGCAGACAGACCGCTCTCGTACATTTTCCGGTTGCTCGGATCGGAAAGCTGAACCGAAAAGCCGAGTGAGAGGAAAAAGGTCTTCCAGAACGGCATATTGTCCCAGAAGGCGAGAACGCGGGGAAGTCCGATGGTGATCTCCTTTTTGGGAGCGACTGCCTCAAAGGGATAGTCCTCAAACAGCAGTTTTTCCCGAAATGCAAAGAGATCCGGAACCTGCTTTGATTTCTCAAGCGTCTCCTTTGCCAGCTTTCGGATTTCCGGGTTTTTCGGATCGCCCAGAATCTCACCGCGCTCGCAGCGGTTGTTTGTGACCCAGGACGCGCCGTTTGAGAAAGTGATGACCGTTCGGCGGCAATGGTTTCCACAAAACGGGCAGGGGGAGTTTGCTTCCTGCGTGTAGGAGAGGTCTTTGAGCGCGTCAAGCCCGATAAAGCTGCGGCTGAGCTTGCCGCTCTCCATCCGCTCTTTTGTCAAAAGTGCCGCTCCGATGGCTCCCATGATGCCGGGGTAGGGGGCGCGGGTTACGGTGCGTCCCGTATACTGCTCCAGGGCGCGCAGCACGGCGTTGTTTCGGAAGGTTCCGCCCTGCACCACGATGTGATCGCCCAGGGAGTTTAAGTTGGAAACGCGAATAACCTTCGTAAATACGTTCTCAATGATGGAGCGGCACAGACCTGCCATGATGTCGCCGGGCTGTTTGCCGTTTCGCTGCTCTGTGACAATGCTGCTGTTCATAAATACGGTGCAGCGACTTCCGAGGCTTGCAGGCGTTTCGGAGTCAAATGCCGCCGGTGCAATCCCGTCCACCGGAATGTGCAGGGAAGAGGCAAAATTTTCCAAAAAAGAGCCGCAGCCAGAGGAACACGCCTCGTTGACCACGATGTTGGTGATGATCCCGTCGTCCATCCAGATCGCCTTCATATCCTGCCCGCCGATGTCGAGAAGAAAGGTCACGTCCGGCACATATTCCAGGGCAGCGCGCGCGTGCGCCACGGTCTCGACCACATGGCACTCGGCAGAGAGAGCTTTTGCAAAGAGCTGTTCCCCGTATCCCGTCGTTCCGACACCAAGGATCGTGAGAGTTGCCCCGGCAGCCTCATAGCGGTCTTTCATTGCAAGCAATGCCTGCTTTGCGACTTTGAGCGGCTCGCCCTCGCCCGGAGCATAGAAGGAATCGAGGATGGTCTTGTCCTCGCCAAGAAGCACAAATTTGGTTGTGGTGCTTCCGGAGTCCAGTCCCAGGTAAGCGCGCACCGTCTCACCCTTTTGGGGCTGATACGGCTGCCAGTCGGGGAGTGCGTGGTCTTTTTCCCAGGCTTCCTGCTCCTCTTTTGAGGAGAAGAAGGGCGCGGGACCGTGCTCCAAAAAGGCGTGCTCTTTTAAGCCGGAGAGCCGCTCAACCAAGGTAAGGGGGTCAAACGGTTCGGCATTTGCAAACATGGTCGGGATCGAGAGAGCCGCGCCGCGGGCGATCATGAGTTCCGGGTGTGTTGGGATGAGAATGTCCTCCTTGGAGAGCTCCAAACGCTCGGCAAACACCTTCACCAATGTGGGATTAAAGGTCAGCGGCCCGCCCTGAAATGCCACTGGCTTTTCGATGGTCAGACCCTGTGCCAGTCCGCCGATCGTCTGCTTGGCGATGGCGTGAAAGGCGGAGAGAGCCAGATCTTTTCGCGGAACGCCCTGGTTTAAGAGTGGCTGAATATCTGTCTTGGCGTAGACGCCGCACCGCCCGGAGACGTCGTAGACGCAAGAACCCTGCGCCGCAAGTGCATCAAACTCCTCCACGGGAACGTTTAAGATGGAGGCGACCTCGTCGATAAATGCTCCAGTTCCGCCCGCGCAGCTTCCGTTCATACGCATATCGGCAGTTTCAATCTGACCGGTTGCGGGGTCTTCCCGGAAGAACAAAATTTTGGCGTCCTGACCGCCAAGCTCAATGGCAGAGCCGATTTTCTTGTAAGTGTTTTTTAGGGAAATGGAGCCTGCCACGACTTCCTGAATATAGGGGAGGTGGAGTGCCTCGGAGAGACTTTTTGCTCCGGAGCCGGTGAGGGCAAGGCGGATACATTTTCCCGGAAAATGAGACGCGAACTTTTTCAGAGCGTCGGTGACGCTGGCGATCTGGGAAGCGTGGTGTCTTTGGTAATCGGAGTAGAGAGAAGTTCCGTTTTCACGGTCAATCGCCGTGATTTTTGTTGTCGTAGAGCCGATGTCAATTCCGACATCGAGCGTATCGGATAATTGTTGATTTTTCATATGTACACCTCAAAACATAAAAATGCCTGACGGATAGAACATCCCCCGTCAGACCAACAGTTGTATTGTAGCTAGAATTTGACAGAAAAGTCAAGTAAAGATGTGCGTTAAAATTTTGTTAAGAAATGATACGCTGTCCGATTCCGGCGCATACTAAACAAATCAAAAATCAGAGAGGAGAACTTTCATGAGAGAACGAATCGGAAAGGCAAGTTTGCAATTTTCCCGTCCGCCGCTTGTGCTCAGTGCTGCTTCGGTGGCGGGCAAAAAAGAGGGAGAAGGACCGCTTGGAGACTGTTTTGATGAGGTGGTTTCCGATGAGATGATGGGAAAAGAAAACTGGGAGGAGGCAGAGAGTGCCTTTCAAGAGCGGGCCGCTTATCTTGCACTGCAAAAGGGCGGATTGCAAAAAGAGGAGATCCGTTATCTGTTTGCGGGGGATCTTTTGGGACAGTTGATTGCCACGTCCTTTGGCACGGCAAATCTTGAGATTCCAACATTTGGGCTTTACGGAGCGTGTTCTACGATGGGAGAGGTGATGAGCCTTGGGGCGATGGCGGTCAATGCAGGGTATGCCGACTGCGTGATTGCGATGGCTTCCAGTCACTTTGCGACGGCGGAGAAGGAGTTTCGCTTTCCGCTCGGATATGGCAATCAGCGACCACTCTCTGCAACCTGGACCGTCACCGGAAGCGGGTGTGTGGTATTAGGGGAAAATGATAAAAATACGAAGGCACTCGCCAAAATTACGGGGATTACGACTGGGCGAATCGTGGATCTTGGTGTGCGCGACTCGATGAACATGGGGGCGGCGATGGCACCGGCGGCATTTTCCGTGATCGAACAGAATCTGGAAGATTTTGGAATTGATGAGACGCATTACGACCGGATCATCACCGGAGATCTCGGAAACGTCGGACAGACGATTCTCTTAAAGTTCTTTGCGGATCGCGGAAGGGACTTGAGTGGGATTCACATGGATTGCGGAAGGATGATCTATGATTGTGAGAGGCAGGATGTGCACTCCGGGGGAAGTGGCTGCGGTTGTTCGGCGTTGACGCTCTGTGCAAAGATTTTACCAAAGATTTCCTCCGGCGAGTGGCGCAGAGTGCTCTTTGTGCCGACTGGGGCGTTGCTCTCCGGGGTGAGTTTCAATGAGGGAAAAAGTATTCCCGGAATTGCCCATGCAGTTGTCCTGGAACATTTGGAAGGAGTGGAAAAATGAATGGTTTGGAATTGCTGCGCGCCTTTCTTGTCGGCGGCGCGATCTGTGCGTTGGTTCAGATTTTGATGGAGCGAACGAAATTGCTTCCCGGACGGATCATGGTGCTTTTGGTGGTAAGCGGAGCCGCACTCAGCTTTCTTGGGGTGTATGAACCCTTTGCAAAGTGGGCGGGCTCTGGAGCCACTATTCCCCTGCTTGGCTTTGGAAATACCCTGTTTTTGGGTGTGAAAGAAGCCTTGCAGGAGAAAGGAATCCTGGGATTGTTTCAGGGCGGGCTTACGGCAAGTTCTGCCGGAATCTGCGCCGCCCTGGTCTTTGGGTATCTCGTAAGTCTGTTTGCAAAGCCAAAGATGAAGTGAATCAGTTGACGCCGGGGCCGATCTCCTGCACCGTCTCTCTGGAAGGCTGATAGCCTGGCCCGATGGGAGTGATGTAGGCAGGCCCCTCAGTGTTTGCCGGGGCAGTGGTGGGGCTTACGATGGTGGAAGAACCGCTGTGGATGTTGCACTCGCCGGGAATGGCAAAGTGGGAGTCATCCGTCGTCGCGGTCTCGCCGTTTGGAAGCACCATGCATACGCGGGTGGTCTTGTTCGGGCAATAAGCGGTGGCGCGAAGCCCGGAATCCGCACAAACCGTGACTGCAACGTGCTTATCGCAAACCTCAGTCGGAACCGTTCCCTTTGCAAAGTATTCCGTGTAGACCGTGCTTCCTCTCGGGTCGTGGTCGCACACGCCCGCCACGGCGAGTTTCCCGGACTTTCGGCAGATCTGCGCCGTCTCGATGCTGTCCGGAACCGTAAAGCCCGGATCGGAGAGTCCTTCGTGCACGCGGCTCATAATCTTTCTCCAGATTGCCTTGTGGAAGGAGGTTCCGCCATTGTTTTTCAGGTTCTGGTTGTTGTCACAGCCTACCCAGATGCCTGCCGTGTAGTAGGGGGAAAATCCTTCAAACCAAATATCGACGTTGCTTGTCGTGGTTCCGCTCTTTCCGGCAAGCGACATCCCGGAGAAGGCGGCGGAGGTTCCCGTGGAGTTGATGGAAATGCCGGAACGCGCATACTTGCGGTTGCTCTTCATCACGTCCGTCATTGAGTCCGTGAGAAGGAATGCCGTGGAGTCCTTTAAGACCTGCCTGGTCTCCGGTTCATTCTCAATCAGAACCTTGCCGTTGTGGTCGAGAATCTTGGTGAAAAAGCGCGCCTTGGTGTAGACGCCACCGTTTGCGATGGTGGCAAATGCACCCGTTAGTTCCAGGTTGCTCACGCCCTGATTGAGTCCGCCCAGTGCCACGGCCGCGCCTGTATCGTTCTTATTCAGGCTGGTAATTCCTAGATTCTGGGCATACTCAACGCCAAGCTGCGGGGTGACAGTCTCCATCAAGGTGCGAACTGCCACGATGTTCATGGAGTAGGTGATGCCTTCTCGGATGTTGGAGTAGCCGAGAAATCCGCGCCCTTCTCCCCACCAGTTGCGGAAGGTCTTTGTGCCGATGGTGTAAGGCGCGTCGTAGTAGACGGTTCCGAGCGTCGCACCGCAGGCGTCAAGAGCCGGGGCAAATGCTGAGACGACCTTGAACGTGGAGCCGGGCTGACGGTAGGTGTTGGTGGCGCGGTTTAAGGTCAAGCTGTCCTTTTTCTCGCCGCGTCCGCCGCTGATCGCCTTGACTTCTCCGGTGTGCTGATCCATTAAGACGAACGAGGCCTGCGGCTGAAGGTTTGTGTTTAACCGCTCGCCGATGATCTGATCCCCGTCTTTTAAGAGCCAGGACTTGTATTGCTCGATCGTTTGCTCAATGGCGTCGGTGCTGGCGTAGAGCCCGTTAAAGCCCGAATCGCCCATCTCCGTTTTCTTCCAATTTTCGACATTTTTCTCGGAATAATGCTTCGTCTGCCCGTCCGCGTGTGTCACGGAGAGGCGGTATTCCATCGAGTACTTTGCCACGGAGTAGTTGTCGGGATTGCTGATCTCCTCGTCCACGATTGCCTGAATATCCGGGTCCTGCGTGGTGTAGATTTGAAGTCCGCCGGAGTAGAGGAGATTACTTGCCTGCCCCTCGGTGTAGTCGAGCCGTTCCATCAAGGTCTCGATCACCTGCTCGATCAGCTCGTCCGTGAAGTAGCTGTAAGGCGTTGCCGTCTCTTTCTTTAAGGTATTCACATTCTGAATCCGGGAATAGACATCGTCCGCCAGAGCTTCTTCCTGTTGTTCCTTGGAAATGTAGCCCTGCTCGTACATATATTGGAGCACAATGCTTCGCCGCTGGGCATTTGCCTCTGCTCCGGTGATGGGATTGAGTCTTGAGGGATTCTTTGTGATGGAGGCGAGAACCGCGCACTCTGACAAAGTCAGGTCGGAGACCTCCTTATTGAAATAACGCCGTGCGGCAACCTTCACGCCCAGGGTGTTGGAACCGAGGTTGATCGTATTTAGATAGTTGGTGATGATCGCTTCTTTGGTCTCTTCTTTTGACAGACCGGAAGATTCCGCGGTCTTTTCTAACTGGACGGCGAGAAACTGCTCCTGGAGCTTTCGCTCAATGCGCGCGCCCCAGCTTGTCTCCATGCCTCCGGCGAAAATGTTATTCTTGATGAGCTGCTGGGTGAGTGTGCTTCCCCCCCCGGCATAATCGTCGCTGATCAGACCCTTGGCGGCTCTGGCGATGGAACGGATGTCGATTCCGTTGTGCGTCCAGAAACGGGAGTCCTCGATGGAGACAAAGGCATTGACCAGATCTGCGGGAAGCTCGTCGTAGGTTGCCGCTTCGCGGTTAGAGCCGCTGGTGACGAGCGTTTCCGTGAGATTTCCCTTGGAATCATAGATCGTGGACGCAAACTGTGCCGGCTGAATATTCATCAAATCCACGTTGGGGGCATTGTCGATGATTCCCTTGATCATGCCAAAGCCCACGCTGGCGGTGACGATGATGCAGAACAAGAACAGGACAAACAGTGCCTTGAAGATATTCAGGAACAGTTTGGAGGTATATTTGGCGGAGCGGGAGCTGAGGCTTTTGAGCTGCTTCCCGGTCGCCGACTTTCCATAATTCATAATCTCTTCCTTTCTGAAAAAAATCATTGTTTTATTATACACCAGATTCTTGGCAATGAAAAGGTGGGAAAAGAAGTCCTTGTCATAAGATTATTGGTAGATTATGATGGAAATATAAAGAACCACACAAAATTCAAAAGAAAATATTACAATTTATGGAAAAAGGAGTGCAAAACGTGGAGAAAGCCTACAAGATTGTCTACGAAGGGGGCAGCGGAGAGATTGTCGAGAAAAAATCTCGTTTCATCGCCGACATTTGCCCGGTAAATACAGAGGAGGAGGCACTGGAGATGATTGCCCGGATCCGAAAAGAGTATTGGGATGCCAGACATCACTGCTTTGCCTATCGGATTGGAAATGGGCAGGTGCTGGAGCGGTGCTCGGACGACGGGGAACCTGCACAGACGGCGGGACGGCCGATGCTTGACGTGATTGCAGGGGAGGGACTGCACAATGTCTGCGCCGTGGTGACGCGATACTTTGGCGGGACGCTTCTTGGAACCGGGGGACTTGTGCGCGCGTACTCGCAGGCGACAAAAGAAGGACTTGCAAATTGTACGATCGTCACGAAACTTCCGGGCGTAAAACTCTCCGTGCACACGGATTACAACGGGCTTGGAAAGATTCAATACCTGGCGGGAAAAGAGGGACTCTCGCTTCTTGACAGCATTTACACCGAGGAGGTGGAGTTGATTTACCTGATTCCACTGGAAAAAGTTGGGAAAATACAGGCGGATTTCACGGAGGCGACGGCGGGCAAGGCGCGAATGGAGACCTCCGATCCGCTCTACTACGGGCAAGCAAACGGGGAACTCATCATTTTCTAAAAACGGTCTTGCAATTTGTATACACAGCTGTTATACTGTAAAATTGTGAAAAAAATGAGGAACACATTTTGATAGGAATAGAGGATACACAAATATGAAGATCAAGAGAGAAGATGTGAGAAACATTGCCATTATCGCCCATGTTGACCACGGTAAGACGACGCTGGTGGATCAGCTGCTGCGCCAGAGTGGTGTGTTTCGTGCCAACCAGGAAGTTCAGGAGCGCGTGATGGACTCCAACGCCATCGAGCGTGAGCGCGGAATCACCATTCTGTCCAAGAACACGGCTGTCAACTACAACGGAATCAAGATCAACATCATCGATACCCCCGGACACGCAGACTTCGGCGGCGAGGTAGAGCGCGTGCTGAAGATGGTAAACGGTGTTGTTCTGGTGGTGGACGCTTACGAGGGACCCATGCCTCAGACCAAGTTCGTGCTTCAGAAGGCACTGGATCTGGATCTGCCGGTTATCGTTTGCTTAAACAAGATCGACCGTCCGGAGGCGCGGCCGGAGGAAGTAATCGACGAGACGTTAGAGCTTTTGATGGATCTGGACGCTTCCGATGAGCAGTTAGACTGCCCCTTCCTGTTTGCTTCCGCAAGAGCTGGATTTGCAAAGAAGAATCTGGAAGACCCGGATGTGGATATGACTCCTCTCTTTGAGACGATCGTCAACTATATTCCGGCTCCGGAAGGCGACCCGGAGGCGGCTACGCAGGTACTGATCAGTACCATCGACTACAACGAGTATGTGGGAAGAATCGGAATCGGTAAGATCGACAACGGCAGCCTGCGCGTGAACCAGGAGTGCGTGCTGGTCAACCATCACGAGCCGGACAAGTTTAAGAAGATCAAGATTGGAAAGCTCTATGAGTTTGAGGGCTTAAACCGCGTGGAAGTGACTGAGGCAAAGATCGGTTCCATCGTATCCATCTCCGGTATCGCAGACCTTCACATCGGAGATACGATCTGCTCCCCGGACAGCCCGGAGGCGATTCCCTTTCAGAAGATCTCCGAGCCGACGATTGCAATGTATTTTATGGTAAATGACAGCCCGCTTGCAGGTCAGGAAGGAAAGTTCGTGACTTCCCGCCATTTAAGAGACCGTCTGTTCCGTGAGTTAAACACCGATGTCAGCCTGCGTGTGGAGGAGACCGACAGCGCGGACTGCTTCAAGGTATCGGGACGCGGTGAGCTGCATCTGTCCGTTCTGATTGAGAATATGCGCCGTGAAGGCTTTGAGTTTGCCGTCAGCAAGGCGGAGGTTCTCTACAAGACCGACGAGCGCGGACAGCGGTTAGAGCCCATGGAGCTTGCTTACATCGACGTTCCAGAGGACTTTACTGGCGTTGTCATCCAGAAGCTGACTGCAAGAAAGGGTGAGCTTCAGGGCATGAGCAAGGCGGCAAGCGGCTATACTCGTCTGGAGTTTGGCATTCCTTCCCGCGGTCTGATCGGTTATCGCGGCGATTTCATGACCGATACCAAGGGAAATGGTATCATGAATACCATCTTCGACGGCTACGCGCCTTATAAGGGAGATCTGAGCTATCGTCCCACCGGCTCTCTGATCGCGTTTGAGGCAGGCGAGGCAATCACCTACGGTCTGTTCAATGCACAGGAGAGAGGAACGCTCTTTATCACGCCCGGAACCAAGGTTTACTCCGGCATGGTTGTGGGACAGAGCCCCAAGGCAGAGGATATTGAGATCAACGTCTGCAAGACGAAGAAACTGACCAACACGCGTTCTTCCAGCGCGGACGAGGCGTTAAAGTTGACCCCGCCCAAGATTATGAGTTTGGAGCAGGCATTGGACTTCATCGACACGGACGAGCTTTTGGAGGTAACTCCGGAGAATTTGAGAATCCGCAAGAAGATTCTTGACCCGACGATGAGAAAGAGAGCTTCTTTTAAGAAGTAATGACATAGTACGAAATACGGCGAATTCTGGCGAGCGATTGTCTGGGTTCGCCGTTCTTTTTTTTGACATTTCCTCATAAAGTATATTGTACCGTGAAAAACGGAAGAAATTGGAGAATAGTAGAAAAGAGGAGAAAGATACTATGCCGGAAAAAGTGATTGAGAACAACAGGGTGAGCGTGATCGGAACGATCGTGTCGGGATTTACATTCAGCCATGAAGTCTTTGGGGAAGGGTTTTACATGGTCAACCTGGAAGTGAGGCGTCTGAGCGACCAGACGGATGTGATTCCCCTGATGATCTCGGAGCGATTGGTGGACGTGAACGCGGACTGCCAGGGGCGCACCATCGAGGCAGTGGGGCAGTTTCGCTCCTACAACCGCCACGAAGGCTTAAAGAATCGCCTGATGCTCTCCGTGTTTGTGCGCGAGATTCGATTTATGGAAGAATTTACCGATTACACCAAGACCAATCAGATTTTTCTGGACGGATACATTTGCAAGGCTCCGATCTATCGAAAGACGCCGCTTGGTAGGGAGATCGCCGATCTTTTGCTGGCAGTGAACCGCCCCTACGGCAAGTCGGATTATATCCCCTGCATCTGTTGGGGGAGAAATGCACGGTTTGCCTCAAACTTTACGGTGGGCGAGCGAGTGCAGATCTGGGGACGGGTGCAGAGCCGCGAGTACACGAAAAAACTCAGCGAGACGCAGTGTGAGCGCAGGGTTGCGTATGAGATTTCCATCAGTAAATTAGAAGCAAATCTTACATAATTTTTAAGAAAAAATTGCAAATTTAATAAATTTGTGGTATCGTATCATGTGAACACGAAAAAATCCCTCTGGGATGAATGAGGTGCGAGAGATGAAAGAAAGCATGATACAGGTGATCTGTGGGCCTGGGCGCGGAAAATCGGCGGCGGCATTGGGCAAGGGAATCAGTGCCCTGACCAGGGGAATGACCGTCATCATGGTGCAGTTTTTGAAGGGTGCGGACGAGATCGGAAACACGGATGTGATCAAGCGTCTGGAGCCGGAGTTTAAGCTGTTTCGGTTTGAGAAATCCTCGGTCTGCTTTGAGAGCCTGAGTGAACAGGAGAAGGCAGAGGCGAGCGCGAATATCCGAAACGGGCTGAATTTTGCAAGAAAAGTGCTCACAACTGGCGAGTGCGATATGCTGATTCTCGATGAGATCTTAGGGATTGTCGATGAGGGAATCCTGACAGTCGAGGAGCTGGCAGCCATTGTCGGACAGGCGCGCCAGGCACAGATTCAGCTGCTCTTGACCGGAACCGTTTACCCGGCAATCCTTGACAGCTGTGTGGACGAGGTGACGCGGATTCAGACGCGTTTTGAGGACGGACTTGACAAGGAATCTGTTCAATGATATGATACAAATTAACAATCATAGAGTAGAGGTTGCGTTGATCATCAGTACGCGAGCCGTATGTGGCAGGCACAGCGGATGGCTCGCGGAAAGGGAGAAACGCCGAAGAGAGAACGGCACCTGACTGCCGGGCTGCTCTGGGCATATGGCGAAGAGCTATGTGACTGTCATCCGAAGCGGATGGTGAGCTACCTTATAAAGCGATGCGTGACTGGGATCGATGGTAAGAGAGCGAACTACCGTCGGTCCTATTTTTATTTCTTCTATGAAATAAAAAACGCTCCGCGATCTGTTCGGCAAGGAGACACCGGTGATTGGTTTTATGTATCATTTATGGAAAAGGAGATAAGGATTATGGCTATTTTCACTGGAGCAGGCGTTGCACTGATTACTCCCTTTAAGGAGAATGGGGAGGTCAATTACGAGAAATTGGAGGAAGTGTTGGAGGAGCAGATCGTGGGAGGAACGGACGCGATTATCGCCTGTGGAACGACTGGAGAGGCTTCCACAATGACGCACGAGGAGCATCTGGACGTGATCCGCTATACCTGCGAGGTGGTGAAGGGACGCATCCCCGTGATCGCGGGAACGGGTTCTAATTGCACACAGACCGCGGTTTACCTGTCTCAGGAAGCGGAAAAGTACGGTGTGGACGGACTGCTCGTGGTATCCCCGTACTACAACAAGGCGACGCAGAACGGTCTGATCACCCATTTTACCACGGTCGCAAACTCCGTAAAGACTCCGATCCTTCTTTACAACATTCCTGGACGCACCGGAGTGACGATTCAGCCACAGACCATCGCAACGCTGTGCAAGAACGTGGAGAACATTGTCGGCGTCAAGGAGGCGAGTGGAAACTTCTCCGCCATCGCTACACTTATGAATCTGGCGGACGGCAAGGTTGATCTCTACTCCGGAAATGACGACCAGATCGTTCCTTTACTGTCCCTGGGCGGAAAGGGCGTCATCTCCGTTTTGAGCAACGTAGCACCCGCGCAGACGCACGAGATCTGCCAGTCCTACTTTGACGGCGACGTGGCGCGCAGTGCGAAGATGCAGATTGAGGCGATTCCGTTAATCAGCGCGCTGTTTTCTGAGGTCAACCCGATTCCGGTGAAGGCTGCGATGAACTTGATGGGCAAGGAAGTTGGTCCTTTACGTCTGCCTTTGACCGAGATGGAGCCCGCGCATCAGGAAGTGCTGGCTGAGGCGATGAGAAATTACGGCATTCTGTAAGAGAAACCTGGGAGGACGATGAGATGGTACGGATGATGATGCACGGATGCACGGGCGCGATGGGGCGCGTGATCACGGATCTGGTAAAAGAAGAGAGTGAGATTGCCATTGTCGCCGGTGTGGATCCGCGCCCGGCAGAGGGATTGGGATACCCGGTCTACGAGACGCTAGAAGCGTGTAAAGAGGACGTGGACGTGGTCGTGGACTTCTCCTACGCGGGTGCAGTGGACGCGCTCTTAGATTGGTGCAGAGAGAAAAAGACGGCATTGGTGCTCTGCACGACGGGACTGAGCGAGGAGCAGCTTAAAAAGGTGGACGAGGCGTCAAAGGAGATTGCGATTCTTCGCTCCGCAAATATGTCGCTTGGCGTGAACCTGTTGATGAAGCTCTTAAAGGACGCCGCAAAAGTGCTTGCCGGTTCTGGGTTTGATATGGAGATCGTTGAGAAACACCACCGCCGCAAGAAGGACGCGCCGAGCGGAACGGCTCTCGCACTTGCCGATTCCATCAACGAGGCATTGGACGGCGCGTACCACTATACCTACGACCGCAGCCAGCAAAGCCAGGCAAGAGATCCCAAGGAGATCGGCATCAGTGCCGTTCGCGGCGGAACGATTGTCGGCGAACACGACGTGATCTTTGCCGGAATGGATGAGGTTGTGACCTTCAGCCACACCGCTTATTCCAGAGCCATTTTCGCAAAAGGAGCATTGGCGGCAGCCCGCTTCCTTCCCGGAAAAGAAGCCGGAATGTACGATATGGCGGACGTGATCGGTTTATAAAATGCTTGTCTCTCTGCGCGAAACGTAATATACTACAATGGTGCAGAAATTTGGGAGCGTGAATTGTGATTTTTGCAATCTATTCTGCCGCTGCAAAGCGCAGATGGCGGTATTTGGCCGCAAAAAGGCTGTGGGCAAGACCGCGCTTGTCCTGGCTTTTCTGGATGATCGGTCTGGCTCTTCTTTTGGTGCTGCTGGCTGCGTCCGTTCCAAGGCTTGTTCGTATAGAGCGGACACACAGCGAATCCGTGCAGGGGGAGGAACATTTTCCCGGAAAGAGAAGGAGAGGACTTTCGCTTGACTGGGAGAGCGGCGTGCTGCGAATCTTCACCGAGGAGGAGTATTCGGTCTGGGAAAATGATTAGCAGATCCATGGGAAATCTATTAGGAATTTTAATGACTGTCCTTCTTGTATTCAAAAGAGGAATGTATTATAATTTCTTCTGAAAGGACATTCTTTTATTGCCTTAACTTATAAGTCTCTACATTGAAAGAAAAGGACAGGTGGACACCCATGGAAAAGAAAGAGATGCTTTATGAAGGAAAAGCAAAGAAGGTTTATGTGACGGAGGATCCCGATGTTTTAATTGTATCCTACAAGGACGACGCCACGGCCTTCAACGGTCTGAAGAAGGGAACCATCGTTGGAAAGGGTGCGATCAACAATCGCATGACCAATTTCATCTTCAAGAAGCTGGAGGAGGAGGGCGTGCCCACTCATCTGGTAGAAGAGTTAAACGATCGTGAGACGGCTGTAAAGAAGGTGGAGATCGTTCCGCTTGAGGTCATCATCCGCAACTACTCTGCCGGCAGCTTTGCTAAGAAGATGGGCATGGAGGAAGGCGTGAAGTTTAAGTGCCCGACCCTGGAGTTTAGCTACAAGAACGATGATCTGGGCGATCCCTTCATCAACCGTTACTACGCGCTGGCACTGGATCTGGCGACCGAGGAAGAGCTGGACGACATCGCAAAGTACGCATTCAAGGTCAACGAGGTGCTTCAGAAGTATTTTGACGGCTTAAACATCGACCTGATCGACTTTAAGATCGAGTTTGGACGCTATCACGGCAAGATCATTCTGGCAGACGAGATTTCTCCAGATACCTGCCGTCTGTGGGATAAGGATACGCACGAGAAGCTGGATAAAGATCGCTTCAGAAGAGATCTGGGTGGCGTTGAGGATGCCTACGAGGAGGTATTCCATCGTCTGGGAATCCAGTAAAATCCCGACAAACGAATAAACGAAACGTGAAGATTCCCCCCTGCCATATGGCAGAGGGGATTGAGCGTCTTTACCAGAATTAGGACGAAAGGATTGAACTGGATGAATCAGCTGGATTTTGAGATCAATGCGGATGAGGTGCGCGAGGAGTGCGGAGTCTTTGGCATCTACGATTTTGACGGAAATGATGTGGCGTCTACGATTTACTACGGATTGTTCGCGCTTCAGCACAGAGGGCAGGAAAGCTGCGGTATTGCGGTCAGCGACACCGATGGACCAAAGGGCAAAGTCTCTGCCTACAAGGGCATGGGACTGTGCAACGAGGTCTTTACGCCGGAGAATCTGGAGACCATGCACGGAAACATCGGCGTGGGTCATGTGCGCTATTCCACGGCGGGAAGCAGCACGCGGGAGAACGCACAGCCGCTGGTACTCAACTATGTGAAGGGCACACTGGGACTGGCGCATAACGGAAACCTCGTCAATGCCCCGGAGCTTCGCAGAGAGCTGGAGTACACGGGCGCGATCTTCCAGACCACGATCGACTCGGAGGTCATCGCCTACCACATTGCGCGCGCACGAATCAACGTGCCGAGCGTCGAGGAGGCGGTTGCCGTTGCCATGAAGAAGTTAAAGGGCGCGTACTCTTTGGTGATTATGAGTCCAAGAAAGCTCATCGGAGCGCGCGATCCCTTTGGATTTAAGCCGCTCTGTATCGGAAAGCGGGATAATGCCTATATTCTGGCATCGGAAAGCTGCGCCTTAGACACCATCGGCGCGGAGTTTGTCCGCGATGTGGAGCCCGGAGAGATTGTCACCATCACAAAAGAAGGGATTGCTTCCAACCGGGAGATGATGCTGCCGGAGGCGAAGAAGCAGGCGCGGTGCATTTTCGAGTACATCTACTTTGCGCGTCCGGACAGCGTCTTTGACGGTGTGAGCGTGTACCACTCCAGAATCCAGGCAGGTCGTTTTTTGGCAAAAGACGCTCCGGTTGACGCGGACGTGGTAGTCGGTGTGCCGGAGTCCGGAAATGCGGCCGCCCTGGGATACTCGATGGAGTCCGGGATTCCCTACGGCACGGCATTTGTCAAAAATTCCTATGTGGGAAGAACCTTCATCAAGCCAAAACAGAGCAGCAGAGAGTCTGCGGTGCGCGTCAAGCTCAATGTTTTGAAGGAAGCAGTTGCGGGAAAACGCGTGATTATGATTGACGACTCGATCGTGCGCGGAACGACGAGCGCCTTGATCGTGAATATGCTGCGCGATGCGGGAGCGACGGAGGTTCATGTAAAGATCAGCGCGCCACCATTTTTACACCCGTGCTACTTTGGCACGGACATTCCGTCCGAGGATCAGCTGATCGCACACGGGCGCACCGTGGAGGAGATCCGCGAGATTCTGGGCGCGGATTCGCTGTCTTATCTGAAGATGGAGCGTTTGAGCCAGATGGCGTGCGGTCTTCCAATCTGCACCGCCTGCTTTAGCGGCGAGTATCCCATCGAACCTCCCAAAGAGGATATTAGAGGTTCCTACGACAAGTAGGACGACAAAAAAGAGAGGATCAACGACATGAGTTACGATAAATATGTAAGCCCCCTTTCCGAGCGGTATGCGAGCAAACAGATGCAATATATCTTTTCTCCGGATATGAAGTTTAAGACCTGGAGACGGCTCTGGATCGCTCTGGCAGAGACGGAGCGTGAGCTGGGTCTGCCGATCAGCCAGGAGCAGATCGACGAGTTAAAGAGCCATGCCGAGGATATCAACTACGAGGTGGCACAGGCAAGAGAGCGCGAGGTGCGCCACGATGTGATGAGCCATGTGTACGCATACGGCGTACAGTGTCCCAAGGCAAAGGGCATCATTCACTTAGGAGCGACTTCCTGCTATGTGGGCGACAACACGGATTTGATCATCATGACCGAGGCGTTAAAGCTCGTTCGCAAGAAAGTTCTGAACGTACTGGCAGAGCTTGCAAAGTTTGCAGACCGCTACAAAGACCAGCCGACGTTGGCATTTACCCACTTCCAGCCCGCACAGCCCACGACCGTTGGAAAGCGTGCGACGCTGTGGATGATGGAGTTAAAGCTCGATCTGGACGATCTGGACTATCTGATCGGTTCCATGCGCCTGCTTGGCTCCAAGGGAACAACCGGAACGCAGGCGAGCTTTCTGGAGCTGTTTGACGGCGACCATGCAAAGTGCCGCGAGCTGGATCAGAAGATTGCCCAGAAGATGGGATTTGAGGGATGCTACCCCGTCTCCGGACAGACGTATTCCAGAAAGATTGACAGCCGTGTACTTTCCGTACTTGCGGGAATCGCGCAGAGCGCGCACAAGTTCTCCAACGATGTTCGTCTGCTCCAGCACTTAAAGGAGATCGAGGAGCCGTTTGAGAAGAAGCAGATCGGTTCTTCCGCGATGGCGTACAAGCGCAATCCCATGCGTTCCGAGCGAATCGCTTCTCTGGCAAATTATGTGATGAGCGACATGATGAACCCCATGCTGGTTGCCTCCACGCAGTGGTTTGAGCGTACCCTGGACGATTCCGCCAACAAGCGTCTGTCCGTTCCGGAAGGATTTTTGGCAGTGGACGGAATCCTGGATCTGTACCTGAACGTGGTAGACGGACTGGTGGTATATCCCAAGGTGATTGAAAAGCACATGATGGCAGAGCTGCCCTTTATGGCGACCGAGAATATTATGATGGATGCGGTAAAGGCAGGTGGCGACCGCCAGGAATTGCATGAGCGCATCCGTGAGCTTTCCATGGAAGCCGGACGCAACGTGAAGGAGAAGGGATTGGACAACAATCTGCTGGAGCTGATCGCGGCAGACCCCGCGTTTGGACTCTCTCTTGAAGAGTTAAAGCAGACGATGGATCCCAAGCGTTACGTTGGACGCGCTCCCAAGCAGGTGGAGGAGTTTTTGGAAGAGGTGATTCAGCCAATTCTTGAGGAGAATAAAGACGTGCTTGGCTTGACGGCAGAGATTAACGTCTAAGAAGAAAAGATTGCGGCGCAGCCTCCGCTGCGCCGTTTTTTGCAAGGCGCGGTTTCCATAGAATTGGATTTTTTGCTGGAATCTTCCGAGAATCTATGATACAATCATGCTGTTGCCACCCCTAGACAGGCATAGGAAGGGGGTGTCTGTATGTGTGATGTAGTTACATCATTTTCGCATTCAATGTAACATATGTAAAATGAAAATTCAAAGAAGTACACATTCCAAAAATATCAGAATATGTACTTCTTTGATTTTAAGACTTTGTTTTTTTAATGAAAATTATATAGCATATCAGCATAATTAATCCAATTAATCGTACTAAATCAGATATGATTGAATCCCCTAGTATATGCTTAATGGGGAAACTGGAAATTAGTAGTATAATAATTAGAATCATAAGTAAAATACGCAATTTTTCCATCTTGTTATTTTGCATAGTTTTTTTTATTGAGATATAAACCAAATTGATTGAGTAGTCGTTCCAAAATCAGTCTGAATATTCATAATGATTCCTCGACCAGGAGCGGCCGCCTGTTCAACTTGCCATCTATAAATTAATGTACCTACGCCAAGTATACCAGCTTGAGGTTCCTCCTCTCTTTGATTCCTTATGATTGGACTTTTAATGAAATTAGAATATTAATTATTATAACTTCCCATTGGTATCACACTCCTTTATACAATTATATATTTCAAGCAAATATATCATATCATAAGAAATACTTATCTTTCCTGAATTGATAATAACTAATCAAGAAATTTACGGCATAGTTATTTGTCTAATATTATAACATTAGCGTAGAAATTAAGCAATGACGGATAATACCAAATGCTATCGAAAACAGGTAGAGAAAGAGGAGGAGTCACATGAGCGAATTACTCACGTTTTTTCCTCTCTGTTTGAGCAAACGTCGTCACCTACTCCATCTGCAAATGGCTGGACGAAGAAGAATAGCTGGTAGCAAAACTTGGGATTAAGCCAAGCAAAGCGGAATAGAACAGTCCCGGAGTTGTGACCTCTGGAGCTCTTTGCGTGCCACATGAGCACTCACATCTTTCTTGCCTACTGGCATTATATCATATGCCTTTCAGCATTTCAAGTATGCCCAAGAAATAGGATAGCGTAACTTTACCTGGGGACTCCATTGGGCAGGCTTTTCCCGTATATCCGCTTTCTTTTCCCCTTCTCCAGATACCCTACATAACCGTTTTACATTGAAAAGGATCGTCTTATTTTTTATTTTTTTCATTTTTCCCAGGTAAAGTTACACTGTCAGCAATTCATCCCACCGCTTTAGAAGCGGAGGACTTCTTGCTGAATCATGTTAAAATGAGAGAACTTGACTCCTTCCACGCTTTGGTATATACTGTCTTAAAAAATCCGCCCCAGTTCAAGGGCGTTTTTTGTTTTACAGGGACTTGCGTTCGATTAGAATATACAAAAGACTGGGAGAATGAATATGCTTGGAAAGACACATTTTTGTATTGGAATTGGAGCTTCTCTGGCGGTGCTTCAGCCGCAGACCATGCCGGCTCTTGTGGCGGGAGTCGGGGCGGCGGCAGTTGGGAGCGTGATCAGCGACATTGACTCTGATACCTCACACGCGCGCCGAGGGGCGAACTATGTGATTACCGCCTGTGCGGTTGCGACCGCGCTCGTCATCATTGCAGAATCGCTCTTTCATGTTGGCATTTACGAGCGGATTTTGAGAAATAGCAGTTTTACGCGCGTTCTCGTGGGATTTGCTGCCTTTGTCCTGATATGCGCTGTGGGAAAGGAACAGCCGCACCGCACCTTCACGCACTCTTTTGTCGCCCTCGTCATGCTTACTGCCTGCGTCGGAACCATCTACCCGGACGCCGCACCGTACTTTGCCGTGGCATTTCTGACGCATCTGGGGCTTGACCTCCTAAATTACAAGCAGGTCAAGCTCCTTTGGCCCATGAAAAAAGGGTATTGCCTTGGCGTGTGCAGTGCGAGCGGGCTGGTCAACCAGATCTTGATGACCGTTGGCCCGTTCTGGATCGCTTACGAGCTTGCGACCTCTGCCAGTGCAAAGCGTCTGGCGCAGCAGATTCTGCATTTACTTTCTATTTCATAGGAAATTGCATCCTATGAAAAAACGCTTCGCTGTGGAGCATCATTTTCCTAAATAAACGAGACATTTTACCTAAACCGCTTTACTTCTCTCGCAGGTTGTAGTAAAGTAGATAAGGAATGGGTTCAGCTAGGGCTGAATCTGCGCCTATTTAGACAAGATGGCTCTGCCAAGTGCAGT
>Cebus_capucinus_imitator_PRJNA485217_SSR047__coassemble_1147_pt1 | contig 23257 bp, 18 predicted proteins | sample Cebus_capucinus_imitator_PRJNA485217_SSR047__metabat2_high_PE_002 | metagenome-assembled genome bin Cebus_capucinus_imitator_PRJNA485217_SSR047 | reverse complement strand
CTCTTAAAATCAAGGTTTAACAATAAAAAACGGTAGTGAAACTTGACACTACCGAGAGACTTATAGAGGAGGAAGATATGGCAAAGACAAACGAATCCGTGCTTTACTATAATCCCGGTACCCCACAGACACAGGGGCATGTAATGAAGTTAAAAAGTGTTCTGGTGCGGATGGGAATCCGAATCAAAAACGTGAGTCCGGATCAGGTCGGACAGACGGTGGGATACCTTGCAGGACTTCCCGGATTTGAGGAGATGCCAAACGAGGGCGAACTTCCGGTTCTGGATCGGGAAATGATCGTGTTTCGCCAGTTCAGCAGCGAACGGCTCGATCAGCTGCTTGCAAACCTGAGAAAAGCAGGTGTTCCCAGGATTGATTTAAAGGCAGTCCTGACTGAGCACAACTGCCAGTGGACATTTGCAAAGCTCTACGAGGAGCTTGCTGAGGAGCACGAGAAAATGCACGCGGGGGCGAGAACGGATGGTTGACCCGACACGTCACAGGCAGCTGGAAGAGCTGAATGAGGTTTCTCTCTGCGTCGACATTTTCAGCCGGGCAAGAGCAGAGCTCTATCTGAATATGCGCTTTCTTGACATTCCGCTGAGCAGTCTTGGGTTTGAGGCGGACTGGTCTGCCAGAGCACCTCGAACCGACGGCTTTTTGGTCTACTATCAGCCGGATCTTTTGATTGCGCGGTACAAGCAGGGGCGAGTGCGGATCAACCGCGACTTTTTGCATATGCTCTTTCACTGTCTGTTCGGGCATCTCGACTCCAGGAATGAGCGGGAGAAAGTGCTCTGGGATCTTGCTTGCGACATTGCGATGGAGTCGGTGATTGATGGGATTGACAAGCGTTGCCTTCACATTTTCCCGAACGCCTTTCGGCGTGAGACGTACTTGCGTTTTCGCTCCGTTCTAAAGACGAATACGCTGACCGCGCAGGGCGTCTATCACGCGCTGACGCTGGAACAGCCAAACGAGAAGCGGTTGGAAAAGCTGATTGCGGAGTTTTTCGTGGACGACCACTCCCAATGGGAGGAAACACAAAGCCCCAAGATGGCGATAGAGCGTCAAAATCGTTGGAAGGATAACCGGGAACGGATGCAGACGGAGATGGAGACGCGCGGAAGCGATTCGGACGAGGACGATCAGAGCTTACTCGACGAGCTTTCGGTTGAGAATCGCGAGAAGGTGGACTACCGCCAGTTTCTTCGCCGTTTTGCCGTGCTGCGGGAAGAAAGCCAGATTGATATGGACTCGTTCGACTATGGGTTTTACAACTATGGTTTGACGCTCTACGATAAGATGCCGCTCATCGAGCCGCTTGAGACGCGCGAGGTCAGCCGTGTGGAGGACTTTGCCGTGGTGGTGGACACCTCAATGTCTTGCTCCGGCGAGCTGGTGCGCCGTTTCTTGGAGGAGACGTACACCGTTCTCTCCGAGTCTGACAGTTTCTTTCGCAAGGTAAACATCCACATCATCCAGTGCGACGACGCAATTCGTTCCGACGTGGTGGTGCATGAGAAAAAAGAGCTGGAAGAGTACATGAACCACCTGAAATTAGAGGGACTTGGCGGGACGGACTTTCGCCCCGCATTTGAGTATGTAAACGAGCTGATCCGCACGGGATCATTTTCCAGATTAAAAGGTCTGATCTACTTTACGGACGGAAAGGGAATCTACCCGGTTGCAGCCCCGCCCTACGACACGGCGTTTGTGTTTGTCAAAGATGAGTACAGCGACGAGGCGGTTCCGGCGTGGGCGATGAAAGTGATTTTGGAGGAGGACGAGCTGAGAGCATGAATATCAAGCGGGCAAAACAGGAAATCAAGGATACGATCGAGGCATATCTGTTAAAGGACGAGACTGGGGCGTATGCGATCCCCTCGGTTCGCCAGAGACCGGTGCTTCTCATCGGACCGCCCGGCGTCGGAAAGACGCAGATCATGGAGCAGATCTCCAGAGAGATGGGAATCGGGCTTGTGGCGTACACGATCACGCACCACACGCGCCAGAGTGCGGTGGGACTTCCGTTTATCGAACACAAAATGTATGGCGGAAAAGAGTATGCGGTGACGGAGTACACGATGAGCGAGATTGTGGCGTCGGTGTACGACAAGATCGAGGAGAGCGGATTGCAGGAAGGAATCTTGTTCCTCGACGAGATCAACTGCGTGTCGGAGACACTCGCGCCTGCCATGCTGCAATTTCTTCAATGCAAGACCTTCGGAACGCACCGGATTCCGGACGGTTGGCTGATCGCGGCGGCGGGAAATCCGCCGGAGTACAACAAGTCGGTGCGCGAGTTTGACGTGGTGACGCTTGACCGCATCAAGAAGATCACGGTGGAGCCGGATTTTGAGGTCTGGAAAGAGTATGCAAACCGCGAGAACATTCACGCGGCGATCCTCTCTTACTTGAATCTCAGACGCGAGGATTTCTGCCGGATTGAGACAACGGTGGACGGGAAACTCTTTGCCACGCCAAGAGGTTGGGAAGATTTGTCAGAGTTGATCGGAGTCTATGAGAAATTGGGGAAACGTGTGGATCGAGACGTGATCGGGCAGTACATTCAGTTTCCAAAGATTTCCAAGGACTTTGCAAATTATCTGGAACTCTTCTATAAATATGAGAACGATTACCGGGTGGAGGAGATCCTTGACGGGCACATTGAGGAGGCACTCTGCGACCGCCTTGCAAAAGCGGCGTTTGACGAGAAGTTAAGCCTTGTCGGATTGCTTTTGTCCGGGCTTACGCGCAGCTTCCGGGAGTTGAAATTGACCGAAGAGCGGATGGAACTGGTGATGGCGTGCCTTAAAACGTTTGAGCAAAGGATCCGATCTGGCGAGAACTGCGGCTCTGCGTATGGGCTGCTCGGTGAGATCACAAAGAAATTCGAGGAAGAGACGAACCAGAAAAAACGCGCCGGTCTTCTCGCGCGAAGAGACGAGCGGGTTCGCCGCGCGGCACTCTTGCAGCTGGAAACATTTGCCAGGAAACTCAGAGAACGAGATCTGAGAGACGGTGCAGCTGCCTGGGATTGGATTCGAGGAGCGTTTGGACTGGAAAGCGATGCGTATGAAGAGGAAAATGAGCGGTGTGCACAGCGGTTGGAGCACGCGTTTGACTTTATGGAGGCGAGTTTTGGAGCGGGACAGGAGATGGTAATCTTTGTCACGGAGCTAAACTCCAACCCCTACTGCGTGGAGTTTTTGAAGGAGTACGACTGCGAGCGGTACTACCAATACAATAAGCAGCTTCTCTTTGACGAGAGAGAGGACGAACTTCAGGCAAGATTGTAGATAAGGGAAATTTTGGAAAGGGACAGGTGAGCAAGATGATGGTAATTCAGGGAGTCCGGGCGATTGACCCGGCGAGCGGGCGCGATGAGAGAGCCGATCTGGTGGTTGCAGACGGCGTAATCCAGGGAATCTACGAGCCGGGGACGATTCCTGCCGGGGAGTATGAAAAGGTGATTGAGGGCGATCGACTGATCGCTGCACCGGGACTTGTGGACGTTCATGTGCATTTTCGCGATCCGGGATTTACTTATAAAGAAGACATTCAAACCGGAGCGGCTGCCGCAAAGCGCGGTGGATTTACGACCGTGGTGTGCATGGCGAACACAAAACCGATTGTGGATAACGTGGAGACGCTGCGATATGTGCTTGAAGAAGGAAAAAAGACGGGAATCCATGTGGAAAGCTGCGCCGCGGTCTCCGTGGGATTTGGCGGAAAAGAGCTGACGGACATGGAAGGGCTTCTTGCCGCCGGAGCTGCCGGGTTTACGGATGACGGAATCCCGCTGATGGACGGCACGTTTGTGCGCCGCGCGATGGAGGAGGCTGCACGGTTAAACACGGTGCTCAGTTTCCATGAGGAAGATAAGAGCTTTATCAAGAACAATGGAATCAATCACGGAGCGGTCTCGGAGAAACTGGGAATTTATGGGTCTCCCTGTCTGGCGGAGGACGCGCTGGTGGCGAGAGATTGCATGATCGCGCTGGAAACGGGAGCAGCCGTTGACATTCAGCACATCAGCTCCGGTCATGCCGTAAAGATGGTAAAACTTGCAAAGGAGCTTGGGGCAAATGTGTGGGCAGAGGTGACGCCTCACCACTTTACACTGACCGAGGAAGCGGTTCTCACGCACGGAACGCTTGCCAAGATGAATCCGCCCCTTCGCACCGAAAAAGACCGCCAGATGATTATTGAAGGCTTAAAGGACGGCACGATCGACATGATTGCAACTGACCATGCGCCACACAGCAAGGAGGAGAAGGAAAAACCGCTGACCGAAGCACCGAGCGGAATCATCGGGCTTGAGACGGCACTCGCGCTTGGTATCACAAAACTCGTAAAGCCGGGGCATCTGAGCATGGTACAGTTGATGGAGAAGATGAGCCTCAACCCGGCAAAACTCTACCGTCTGCCTGCTGGAAAATTGGAAGTGGGCGCGCCTGCGGATCTGGTGCTCTTTGACCCGGACGAGGAGTGGGTGGTGAAGGACTTTGCTTCCAAGTCCACGAACAGCCCCTTTGTCGGCGAGACCTTAACCGGAAAAGTCAAGTACACGATCTGCGGCGGAAAGGTGGTATATCACGATTGAAACAGTATGAGGTGATTCTTCTTGACGTGGACGGGACATTGCTTAACTTTGACGCGTCGGAGCAGATCTGCATTCGGGATGTGATGCGCCACTTTCACATTGAGCCGACGAGCGAGCGGATTGCGCGCTATCACAAGATCAACGCCGCGCTCTGGGCGGCATTTGAGCGGGGCGAGGTGACGAAGGAGCGGCTTTATACGCAGCGGTTTGAGACGTTTTTTGAGCAGGAAAATGTTTCAGACTACGAGAAAAAGGCAGTTGAGGCAGGCGCTCTCTACCGCGATCTGCTCAGCCAGTCGGCGATCTTGATTCCCGGCGCGAAAGAACTCTGCGCGGATCTGTCCAAGCGTTACCCGCTCTACATTGTGACGAATGGCAACTCCCAGACGCAATACAGCCGTCTCGCGCTCTCCGGACTGGATCAATATATGAAAGACATTTTCGTATCCGAGGATGCGGGCAGCCAGAAGCCGCAAAAGGCGTACTTTGACTATTGTTTTTCCAGGATTCCCCAGGCAAATCCAGAGAAGATGCTCTTAGTCGGGGATTCACTTCACTCGGATATTGCGGGGGGAAATGCCGCCGGAACAGATACTTGCTGGTATAACCCGTCAAGACAGGCGCGCCCGGACGCAATCAAGATTGACTGGGAGATTCACGACCTAGAAGAGCTTCGCGCATTGCTCTAAGAAAAAGGGGGAGAAGGGAAATGTCAGAGATTCGGATAGAGGAAAACGGTCTGAACGTGGTGTTTGAGGTGACAGAGGAAGGGTTGATTAAGCTCTTGCACTTTTCCGCATTGCCGTTTGAGCGAGAGACGCTTCCGAAACGCGGGGAACTTCGCTCGTTTACGATGGCGGAGCTTTCCGTCACAGGGCTTGACCACGATGGGGTGTTCTTTGGGAACGGTTACACGCGAACCGCACCGGGGTGCCGGATGAAGTTTTGCGATCTGATGGACACGCGAAACGAGAGCGGAAGGAAACTTGTGGTGGTGACGGAGGATGAGGAGACGAAACTGCGCTTAAAGACGCATTTTCAATTCTACGACGGGCTTTCGATTGCCCGTGTCTGGAATGAACTGGAAAATGTCGGGGATGAGGCGCGGGGGATTGAGTTTCTCTCGTCCTTTGCTCTAAACGGCATCTCAAAAGAGGGGATTCTTCCTGCCGGGGAGAAGATGAAACTGTGGATTTCCAGAAATGCGTGGCAGAGGGAGCTTCAATGGGAATCATTTTCCTTTGACGAACTTGGGCTTCAATCTTCGCAGGGAGAATTTCACCGCTCCTCCGCCTTAATCAGCGTCGCAAACACCGGAGCATGGAGCACTAAAGAGTACCTGCCGATGGCATTTTTACAAAATTTGGAAACAAACTCCACGCTGTTTTGGCAGATCGAGCACAACGGTTCGTGGTATTGGGAGATCGGCGATGAGGACGGAGCATACAACCTGCGCCTGTCCGGTCCGGATGAGCTCCACAGCCACTGTTGGATTGACTTAAAGCCGGGAGAGAGCTTCACCACGGTAAAAGCTGCGGTGGGTTCGGTGATCGGCGGCGTGGATGAGGCGATGGCGGATCTTACAAGGTATCGCCGCCGGATTCGCAGAAAGAATGCAGACAACGAGAAACTGCCGGTGATCTTTAATGATTACATGAACTGCCTGATGGGCGATCCTACGACAGAGCGGGAACTTCCGATGATTGAGCGGGCGGCTGCGATCGGGTGCGAGTATTATTGCATCGACTGCGGCTGGTATGCGGACGGCGATTGGTGGGATTCGGTCGGCGAGTGGCTTCCGAGCAAGAAGCGGTTTCCGGGCGGTCTCAAGTCCCTGCTTGATGCGATTCGGGCGCATGGCATGATTCCGGGGTTGTGGCTGGAGATTGAGGTCATGGGCGTAAAAAGCCCGATGCGGGAACATTTGCCCGAAAAGTCCTACTTTACAAGACATGGAAAGCGTGTGGCGTACCGCAACCGCTATCAGCTCGACTTTACGAGTCCCCAGGTGCGCGCACACGCGGATCAAGTGATTGACCGCCTGGTAAACGAGTACGGCGTGGGCTACATCAAGATGGACTACAACATTGAGCCGGGAATCGGGACAGAGCGCGCAGGTCAGAGCGCGGGAGCGGGACTTTTGGCGCACAACCGGGCGTATCTTTCGTGGCTTGACTCGGTGTTTGCGCGCTATCCGGATCTGGTCATTGAGAATTGCTCAAGCGGCGGGATGCGGATGGATTATGCGATGCTCTCTCGCCACAGCATTCAGTCCACAAGCGATGAGGAAGGCTACATCGAGTACGCGACGATCGCGGCGAACGCTCCGAGCGCGGTTTGCCCGGAACAGGCAGCTGTCTGGTCGTACCCAAAGGCAAACGGCGATACCGAGGAGACGATCTTTAACATGGTAAATGCCATGCTTCTTAGGATTCATCAAAGCGGGCAGATTCTTTCGATGTCAAACGAGCGGTTTGAGCTAATTCGGGAAGGTATTTCCTGCTATAAAATGATGCGCGGGGCGATCAAGGACGCTGTTCCGATTTTTCCGCTGGGATTTTCCAAGTATACTTCTTCCTGGTCTTGTCTGGGGGTGGTGTGTGAGAAAGAAAAGAAGATCTATCTTGCGGTTTGGAGGAGAAACTCAAAAGAAGATGCGATTCAGATCCCGATTGCGGGTCATCTGGGGCAAATGCTTCGTGCGCGTCAGCTCTATCCGCTGGCAGAGGAGTATCAAGCTCTCTGCCAGTGGAATCCGATGCGCGGTGCGTGCTCGGTGAAACTTAAAAAGGAGAACACGGCGCGGCTGTTTGTGCTGGAATGGTAGAAGCGTTTACTCGCAAGCCATCCGCTTGATCTGTTCAATTCCGCGCTTGACCGGGGGAAGCGAGATGACGATCAACGTGATCACGCCCTCGGCGAGAATGTAGGAATAATTGTAAATAATTGGATAGAGCTGCGTGAGTGCCTTCGGGAAATCTTCCGGCATATAGCTCATCCAATAGAGGTAGCCGCCCAGTGCATGGAACGCGCCTCGGACGAGGATACCAAGGACATAGCCTTTTGCCAGGCCGTTCTTGGTATCTTTTAAGATTCCGGAAAGACCGAGACCCGCAAAGGCAAAGACGTAGTCACAGCAGACCTGAAACGGAGAGAGCACATACGGTTCTTGCAAAAATTGGAGAATGCCGTAGGCAAGTCCGGTAAAGATTCCGGTGCGCGCGCCGTACCAGTTGCCGATCAGGACGATGAACAGCATACTGAACAAGGTCACAGATCCGCCGTATGGCAGGGAGAAAAGTTTGATGTAAGATGTGACAAACGACAGTGCCATGGCAACTCCGCAGAAAACGAGCTGTTTGGTGGAAAGGCGCGTTTTGCTGTTTTTGGAGAGCAGTCCGGCAGCTGCAAAGAGAATCAGGGCGGCGACGACGCATACCCCGTATCCGAGGGCGGTGAGTCCGCCATCTGGTGTGACAATAGACATAAAAAAAACCTCCTTCTAGTGAAAAACACAGAGGAGGGAAACCCGTAACAAGCAACAAAAATAAAGATCTGATAGCTTCCCTACGCCGGTATGATCCGGATCAAGTGATGAGGGTCAGGCAAATGCCTCTCTCAGCTCTGATGAGCTCCCCTAGCCTTCTGTCTGAATGTAGTATACTACTTGAAAAAGAAATGTCAACAAGTACTTTACAAAAACACTTTAGTGTGCTAATATGGTAGAGTAATCAAGTAACAAAGTGGTTCGTGATGATATTTTGAGGAGGATATGATTATGAAAAAGACAATGGGACTGATGATGGCGGCGATGATGGCAGCAATCTTAACGGGATGCGGCGGCAATTCTTCCAATACAGCGACAACGGCAGAGAACACGACGACAGAGAACACGACAACGACAACCGCTGAGCAGACAACGGCTGCATCTTCCGAGGGCGGCACATTGATCGTCGGATTTGACCAGGAGTTCCCGCCGATGGGCTTTATGGGAGATGACGGAACGTACACGGGATTTGACCTGGATCTTGCACAGGAAGCGGCAAGCCGTCTGGGACTGGAGTACAAGGCACAGCCCGTAAACTGGGATTCCAAGGACATGGAGCTGGAGTCCGGCAACATCGACTGCATCTGGAACGGATTTACGATGACCGGCAGAGAGGACGATTACGAGTGGACGACTCCTTACATGGCAAATAAGCAGATCTTTATGGTTGCCGCGGATTCCGGGATCGAGAGCAAGGCGGATCTTGCGGGCAAGGTGGTGGAGTGCCAGGCAGATTCTTCCGCGTTAGCGGCTCTTCAGGAGGACGCAGATCTGACGGCAACGTTTGGACAGCTTCTGACGACAGCCGATTATAACTCTGCATTCATGGATCTGGAACAGGGCGCGGTGGACGCCGTTGCGATGGATGAGATCGTTGCAGCTTACCAGATCAAGCAGAGAAACGCAGATTTTAAGATTCTTGACGATTCGCTCTCCGCAGAGGAGTACGGCGTTGGTTTTAAGAAGGGCAACACCGAGCTTCGCGACAAGGTACAGCAGGCACTTGAGGAGATGGCAGCGGACGGAACGCTCGCACAGATCTCTGAGAAGTGGTTTGGCGAAGACATCACAACGATTGGAAAGTAAGGTTTATTGATTATGGGAAAAATGACAGTACAACAGATGCTGATTCAGCTGTGCGGCGGAATGTGGACGAGTGTACAGATCTTTCTGGTGACATTGATTTTCTCGCTTCCGTTTGGACTTTTAGTCGCCTTTGGGCGAATGTCCAAAAACCGCGCAGTGAGCGGGATCACCAAGTTTTATATCTCGATTATGCGTGGAACGCCGCTGATGCTTCAGCTGATGGTGGTCTATTTTGGACCGTACTACATTTTCCACATCAAGATCAGCAACAGCTACCGGCTGTGGGCGGCTTTTATCGGATTCGTGGTCAACTACGCCGCCTACTTTGCCGAGATCTACCGCAGTGGAATCCAGTCCATGCCAAAGGGACAGTATGAGGCGGCAAAACTTCTGGGCTACAACAAGGCGCAGACCTTCTTTATCATCATCCTTCCGCAGGTGATTAAGCGGATTCTTCCCTCCGTCACTAACGAGGTGATCACCTTGGTAAAGGACACGTCTCTTGCGTTTACCCTGAGTGTTATGGAAATGTTTTCCATTGCAAAGACGCTGGCGGCGGCTCAGACGACGATGATCCCGTTTGTGGCGGCAGGCGTATTCTACTACATCTTCAATCTGGTGGTGGCAGTCGCCATGGAGCGGATTGAGAAGCGATTAGACTATTACCAGTGATGAGGAGGCAGTTATGAACCTTTTGGAGATCAAACATGTGGAGAAGTCCTTTGGGGGACAAAAGGTCTTAAAGGATATTTCTGTCAATGTTTCCCAGGGCGAGATTGTCTCGATCATCGGACCTTCCGGTTCCGGAAAGTCTACATTGCTTCGCTGTGCGACGATGCTTGAGACCATGGATCGCGGCGAGATCGCCTACCTGGGAGAACGGGCGGTTTGGAGCGAGGCGGACGGACGCCTTCAATACGCGCCCAAGGCAAAACTCAGGCAGATTCAGAGCCAATACGGATTGGTATTTCAGAATTTTAATCTCTTTCCGCATTTTTCCGTGCTGAAAAATGTCGTGGATGCGCCAATTCGCGTGCAGGGAAAGGACAAAGCGGCGGCTCTTGCCGAGGGACGCGAGTTGTTAAAGAAGATGGGACTTGCGGACAAAGAGGACGCGTATCCCTGTCAGCTCTCCGGCGGTCAATGCCAGCGCGTGGCGATTGCGCGGGCACTCGCATTAAACCCTAAGATTCTCTTCTTTGATGAGCCGACCTCTGCACTTGACCCGGAGCTTACGGGCGAGGTCTTAAAGGTGATCCGCTCTCTTGCGGAGCTTGACATTGCCATGGTGATCGTCACACATGAGATGGCGTTTGCGAGAGACATCTCAGACCGCGTGATCTTTATGGCGGACGGCGTGATCGTGGAAGAGGGCGCGCCGGAGAAGGTGTTTGCCTCCGACAATGAGCGCACGCAGAGTTTCCTTGGAAGATACGGGCAGATGCTTTCCTAATCTACTAGAAATCTTAATCTTTCAGCCACTTGTATTTTTTCGCTTCAGATGATAAGCTGAGATGGAAAAGGAGGCTGAAATGATGAGAAAGTATTCCCGTTTTCTAACGATAAGTGCCGCAGTGGTATTTGCATTTGCCGCAGTGGGATGTTCCAAAAAGACGGTTTCTGAGCCGACCACGCAGGAGAGCACAGAGACCACCACAGAGGCGCAGACCGAGCCGACCACGACGACCGAGAAGGAGACAGAAACTCCCGTTGCCCTGGAAGACCGCTACCATATGCTTCAGGGCACGGTGACAAAGGCCGCGGATGACGGATCGGTATTCACCTTACAGGCGGACGACGGTGCGAGCTACGATCTGCACGTTGTGCAAATTCGCGACGTGGAGGTGGATTTATCGCCCGATTCCCAGATTGCGATCGCCTACATCGGAGACGAGCTTGGAGCCGACGGGACAAAGCCGGAGGACGTGGATTTTGTCGTGGCATTGGCAGAACAGGAAGAGTGGATGATCCAGCAGGCAGAGGGAACGACACTCTTTAACGCGATGAGTAGTTTCACGATTGAGACGGCGGACGGCGAAGAGTTAAGCCTCGTCAAGGACAACTGCCCCGTGGAGGAAGGTGCTTTGACAAAAGACAGCGGAGATGAGGTTTCGGTTGTCTATGTGAGTGCCGGGGAGACGAATTTCCCGTTGGAAGTGAGCAGCGTACAATAGCATAAATCAGAAGAACGCCTTGATTTTCCTTGAAAAGTCAAGGCGTTTGTGTATAATAAAATGGAGCGGTTCTCGACAGTTTAGAAGAGATCACTGTCCGGGACAAAATAGAAGATTAAAGAATGAGGTTTTAGAGCATGATACAAGCGAGCAACGTTTCCCTGCGAGTGGGAAAGAAGGCATTGTTTGAGGAAGTGAACATCAAATTCACCGAGGGCAACTGTTACGGCTTAATCGGAGCCAACGGCGCAGGAAAATCCACCTTTTTGAAGATCCTGTCCGGTCAGTTAGAGCCGACCAGCGGCGACGTGGTTATCACCCCCGGTCAGCGTCTCTCCTTTTTGCAGCAGGATCACTTTAAGTACGATGATTACACGGTTCTTGACACCGTAATCATGGGAAATGCCCGGCTGTACGAGATCATGAAAGAGAAGGACGCCATCTACGCGAAGGCAGATTTCACGGAGGAGGACGGCGTAAAGGCGGCAGAGCTGGAAGGCGAGTTTGCGACAATGAACGGCTGGGAGGCTGAGTCGGACGCAGAGAACCTGTTAAACGGACTGGGGATCGAGCCGGAGTTCCACTACGCGCAGATGGGAAGTCTTCTGGGCGCGCAGAAGGTAAAAGTTCTGCTGGCGCAGGCACTCTTTGGAAACCCCGACATTTTGCTGCTGGACGAGCCGACCAACCATCTGGATCTGGACGCAATCGCCTGGCTGGAAGAGTTCTTAATCAACTTTGAGAACACTGTAATCGTGGTTTCCCACGACCGTTACTTCCTGAATAAAGTCTGCACGCAGATCGCAGACATTGACTACGGCAAGATTCAGCTCTATGCCGGTAACTACGATTTCTGGGTGGAGTCCAGCCAGCTGATCGTAAAGCAGATGAAGGAAGCAAACCGCAAGAAAGAGGAGAAGATCAAGGAGTTGCAGGAGTTTATTCAGAGATTCTCCGCAAATGCTTCTAAGTCCAAGCAGGCGACTTCCAGAAAGCGCGCATTGGAGAAGATTCAGCTTGACGACATCCGTCCGTCCAGCAGAAAGTACCCCTACATCGACTTCCGCCCGGCGCGCGAGATCGGAAACGAGATTCTGACCGTGGAACATTTGAGTAAGACCATCGACGGCGAGAAGGTGCTCGACGACGTCTCCTTTATCCTGGGACGTGAGGACAAGGTGGCACTCGTTGGCCCGAACGAGCGCGCAAAGACCGTGCTCTTTAAGATTCTCTCCGGAGAGATGGAGCCGGATTCCGGAAGCTACAAGTGGGGACTGACGACCAGCCAGTCTTACTTCCCCAAGGATAACAGCGCGGAGTTTGACAACGATGACACGATTGTTGACTGGCTGACGCAGTATTCCCCGGAGAAGGACGTCACCTATGTGCGCGGATTCCTGGGAAGAATGCTCTTTGCGGGCGAGGACGGCGTAAAGAAAGTTAAGGTTCTCTCCGGTGGAGAGAAGGTGCGCTGTATGCTGTCTAAATTGATGATCTCCGGCGCGAACGTGTTGATGCTCGACGAGCCAACCGACCATCTGGACATGGAGTCCATCGACGCACTCAACCGTGGACTGATCAAGTTCCCCGGCGTTCTGATCTTCTCCTCCAGAGACCATCAGATCGTGCAGACCACCGCAAACCGTATCATGGAAATTATCAACGGCAAGCTGGTTGACAAGATCACCACTTACGATGAGTACCTTGAGAGCGATGCGATGGCGAGAAAGAGATTCACCTTCACCGTCACCGAGAGCGACGAGCAGGATGATTGATTGAGAGATGAAAATGAGCCGGGGCAAAACGCTCCGGCTTGGTTGTTTTGAGGAAGGAGAACGAAGAAAATGGAAAAAATTGCTAGTTTTACGATCGACCACCTCCGGCTTCAGCCCGGAGTTTACGTTTCCCGCAAAGACCAGGTTGACACAAGCGTTGTGACAACATTTGACCTTCGCATGACTTCTCCGAACGAGGAGCCGGTGATGAATACGGCTGAGGTGCATACCATCGAGCATCTGGGCGCGACATTTTTAAGAAACCACAAAGAGTTTGCCGACAAGACGATCTACTTTGGCCCCATGGGATGCCGCACGGGCTTTTATATGCTTCTTGCAGGCGACTACGAGTCAAGAGATGTGCTTGGTCTTGTGACGGAGCTGTTCACGTTTGTGCGCGATTTTGAGGGTGAAGTTCCCGGCGCGTCTGCGAGAGATTGCGGCAATTACCTCGACATGAACCTTGGAATGGCAAAGTATCTGGCGGCAAAGTACCTGGAAGTGCTGACGCACATCGACGAGTTTGCCGAGTCCAGACTGACCTATCCCCAGTAAGGAGTGTGCGCCTGTGAAGAAGATGATTTCCTGGAACGTCAACGGGCTGAGAGCCTGCGTGGGCAAAGGATTTCTGGAGTTTTTTGAGAAGGTGGATGCGGACATTTTCTGCCTTCAGGAGACGAAATTGCAAGAAGGGCAGATCGCGCTTGACCTGCCCGGCTACCACCAATATTGGAACTATGCTGAGAAAAAGGGATATTCCGGAACCGCACTCTTTACAAAAGAAGAGCCGATTGCGGTATCGCTTGGAATCGGGCAGGATGTGCACGATAAGGAAGGGCGCGTGATCACCGCTGAATTTCCGGAGTATTTTGTCGTGACTTGCTACACGCCAAACTCCCAGAACGAGCTTGCAAGACTGGATTATCGGATGGAGTGGGAGGACGCGTTTTTGGCGTACTTAAAGGGACTTGAGGAGAAAAAGCCGGTGATCTTCTGTGGCGATCTGAACGTCGCACATCGGGAGATTGACCTGAAAAATCCTAAGACTAACCGGAAAAATGCCGGATTTACCGACGAGGAGCGGGGAAAGTTCCAGGCACTCTTAGACGCAGGGTTTGTCGATACGTTCCGCTACTTTTACCCGGATCAGGAAGGAATCTATTCCTGGTGGTCGTATCGCTTTTCGGCCCGTGCCAAGAATGCCGGGTGGCGCATCGACTATTTCTGCGCGTCAAAGTCCCTGGCACCGCGCCTGAAATCCGCTGCCATCCACACCGAGATCCTTGGATCGGATCACTGCCCGGTGGAGTTGGTGGTGGAATAAACGAGTGGGGGAGGGAATGTATTGGGGAGAAAACGGAGCAAGATCAATCCATATCAGCGAAAGCTGTTTCTCTACTTTGTGGCGGCAGCTCTGGCTCCGCTCTTAATTTTGGGAATTTATTCCTACCACTCCGCGACAGAGGCATTGCGACAGAGCATTCGACAGGGCAATGAGACGGCACTGGTGCAGATTGAGAACCAGACAGAGAAGGCACTGGAAGTGGTGCGGATGAACTTTATGCAGAGTGCGGCGATGGACGCGACCATGGCAATGATTGACCTTGACTATGAGGACGTTTCATATCCGCAGATCAGTGCCTTTATCAATTCTCTGGTTGGCGGGGAAGGATACGTCTATTATGGCAAGAGTTATAGCTTTATCAACCTGAAAAAGGGATGGGCAGTCAACAACAAAGGAATGCAGCGGCTCTCGCAGATCAAAAATCGCGATTGGCTTGAGACACTTGAGCAGGACCCGCGAAAAGTATTCTGGGTCAACGAGGCGCGGGACGGCGAGTCGATGACTGAGGAAGAGAAGCTAAAGCCAGAGTATCTCACGCACGAGTATATGACGCTCGTCCTCAAAGTCCCGACGACCTACTCCGCGCAGACGGATGCGATGTTTCTTGTAAACCTGAACCAGTCGTATCTGGAGAACTTGTTCCGGGAGAGCATTGGAAATGGCAAGCTGCTGATCTTTGACGACGCGGGAAGCCTGGTTTACTCGGAAGATGAGAATCTGGCAGCATACTTTCAGGAATCAGAGCACTTGGAAGGGCTGTCCGGGCAAATGCAAAGTGCAGTCAACATCGGGAAAAAGCAATATGAGATCGTCTACTCCAAGGCGTCGGTCAGCGGATGGACGTATCTGGCTGGGTATGATTCCCAGATGGTTTCCAATCAAATGAGCCAGATCATCATTACCATGGCAGGTTTGATGGCAGTAAGCCTTGCAGTGATCGGGTTAAGCAGTATATTTGGAGTGCTGCGCGCCTATCGTCCGGTGCGTGAACTCGTCACTCAGGTGAGAGAGCTGCTTCCGCAGGAAGTGGAGAATGCACAGACTGAGGAATTTGAGTTGATTAACCAGGGATTGCACAGCCTGAATCACTCAAACGAGGAGCTTCAGAGCATGATTGCCCGTCAGAAGACACAGCTGACAGAGCTGTTTGCCTTTCGGTTGATTCGTGGGAGAATGAGCGAAGGAGAGATTCGAGAGCACATGGGACGGCTGAATTTGAGCTTTTTGCCCTGCATCTATGTGGTCTCTGTGCTTTTCTGTCTGCGGGAAAATGATTCTGGAACGGAGCAAGTGGAGCAGGATGTGCTGAACCTGGAGATGATGAAGCGACTGCCGCCTGAGATCTGCGACATTCTCGTTATGCCGCCGCTCATTCACACACACGCGATTGTGATGGTGATTGACCGAGAAAATAAGGAAAAACTCGATGAGAAGCTGCTTGCATTGCGAAATTGCCTGCTCATCTTTGCGGATCAGGAGTGCGGCGCACGGGTCAACATGGGCGTGAGCCGGATGTTTACGGATTTGACGCATTTTCGCACCGCTTACCATGAGAGCTTGGAGGCACTCAAGATCAACGAACACAGCGACCGGGATGAGGATACGGAGGGAATCTCGATGGAGGACAGCTCCATCACCTATTATGCGGATCTGATTCATCAGGAAGGCGAAAATTATGCGAGGTATAATCTCACCTTGGATACAGCAGTTCGATCTGCGGTGGATTCTTCCGATCAAAAACAGGCGTTTGAGATCACGGATGCGTTCTTGCATGAAGTGGAGAAAAGCGGCGTCGCGCTCTATGAACAGCACTACTACTTGCAGAGGTTTTTGCTGGCAATTTTGAGTGTCCCGGCGGATGCGGGGATTCCGGTGCACGATCTTTTCTGTGAGGGGGAGGATGATCTTTTCCTTCAATTTGTGCAGCTGTGTGATTTTGGGGCTGTCCGAAACTTCTACAAGCGCAGAGTGATCGCTCCAGTGATCGGGCGGATGAATCAGTTCCGAAAGAGCAGTTCGGAGGTCGTTCTTGAGAAGATTCTCGCACTGGTGGATCAGAAAAACGGAGATGTGACGCTTGCCGAGTGCGCTCAGACGCTGGGATACCATCCGAGCTATATCTGGCGCGTGTTAAAGAATACAAAAGACATCACGTTCACCGATTACATCGCTCAGCAAAAGCTGGAGATTGCAAGGAAACTTTTAGAGGAGACAGAGCTTTCCGTTGCACAGATCGCCGAACGCCTCAGTTACAGCAATGCCCAGAACTTTATCCGACTCTTCAAAAAACATATGGGAATGACTCCGGGTCAGTACCGAAAGCAGAGTAGGGAAAAGTAAGAAAAATAATATTCATATGCAATCAAGAAAGGGAGCATCAACCGATGTTCCTTTTCTTGCGTTTCGGGGAGAAATAAGGCAATAATCCGATTATTTTCGGGTCAGAAATGGATTATCTTATTTTTGAAACGTGCAACTTCCACAAAAATAATGGAATAAACTTGTGCATAACTGTATAGATTAAATGATTGTTGAAACTTTGTCAAAATTCGATATGATGAAACCACGAACACGGGTAAGGCACGAAAAAAGAAAAAAGGGGGTTTCGTCGATGTCGAAACAGGCGGCAAAGGCGCAGACAGCGGTTTTCAGGAGAGACCGGTTGTCGTATCTCAAGCGTCACAAATGGATGTATCTTTTGATGCTTCCAGGGCTTATCTACTTTCTCGTTTTTAAGTACGTTCCTATGCTGGGGCTGGTGATTTCCTTCCAAAATTACAGCCCATATTTGGGAATTGCGGGAAGCGAATGGGTGGGACTGGAGCACTTTAAGACATTCTTCCTGAATCCGGATTTCAAGATGCTGTTGGTCAATACCTTCTCCATCTCACTCTTAAATCTGGTATTTTTCTTCCCGATGCCGATTATCTTGGCGTTGCTGCTCAATGAGATCAAAAATAAACTCTTGAAGCGGTCGATTCAGACCATGATCTACATTCCGCACTTCATCTCCATGGTAATCGTGGCAAGTATCACGTTCACGTTGCTCAACTCCGAGAACGGTGTGATTACACAGCTGGCAACGATGATTCTGGGATCTAAGCCGGAGTTTTTATCCGATCCCAAGTATTTCCGCTGGATCATCGTGATTCAGAACATTTGGAAAGAGACGGGATGGGGCATGATCATATTCCTGGCGGCACTCTCTGGCGTGGACACGCAGCTCTACGAGGCGGCAGAGATGGACGGAGCAGGAAAACTGCGCCAGATGTGGCATATTACACTTCCGGCGATCAAGAGTACGATCATTATCATGCTCATCATGAAAGTGGGAACACTTCTGAACACGGGATTTGAACAGATTTTCCTGATGAAAAACTCGCTCAACGCGTCCGTTGCAGAGGTATTTGACACTTATGTATACACACTTGGAATCACGCAGGGAGCATTTTCTTACAGCACCGCAGTCGGTATGTTTAAGTCGGTCGTGGCGACGGTGATGGTTCTTGGAACAAACTGGATCTGCAAGAAGTGCGGCGAGACCGGACTGTACTAGAAAGGGGGACGATCCATAATGAACAGAAGAAAAATGAAGCGAAGCCCCCAGGAACGGGTGGGAATGTTCTTTGTCCATCTGATCTGCATTGCGGCAGGCGCGTTTACGATCATCCCCTTCCTCTATGTGGTTGCGGGATCACTGGCAACGGAAAAAGAGCTGGTGGAGCGGGCATTCTTTATCATCCCGCACACGGTTTCATTCAATGCGTATAAGTACATCATAGCGGATGGAAGCATTTTCCGCGGCTTGGCAAACTCCTTCTTTATCATGGTAGCCGGAACGATTGTCAATATGTTCTTCACTGCGACGATGGCGTACCCGCTCTCAAAAGCGTGGTTAAAGGGAAGAAACGCGGCGTTAAATATCGTCATCGTGACCATGCTGTTTTCCGGCGGCATGATTCCGAACTACTTGGTTGTGAGAGGACTTCACTTGCTCGACTCGTATTGGGCACTCATGCTTCCCGGCGCAGTGAGTGCGTTTAACTTGATTATTGTGAAGAATTTCTTCCAGGAACTTCCAAGAGATCTTGAGGAGGCTGCCATGATTGACGGCTGTTCGGATCTGGGAATCTTTGTAAAGATCATTCTTCCGCTCTCCAAGCCTTCCTTGGCGTCCGTGGGACTCTTCTATGCGGTCTCTCACTGGAACGACTTCTTCAACTCGCTGATCTACTTGAACAGTTCGGAGAAGTTTCCGGTGCAGATCATTCTGCGTCAGATCGTACTCTTGGCTCAGGGCGCGAGCGCGGACGGAACGGCGATTGACTTTGGACCGGGCGGAACACCGCCGGAGCAGGCGGTTAAGATGGCGGCAACCGTTGTCGCGACAATTCCGATTTTGTGTGTATATCCCTTCGTACAGCGTTACTTTGAACAGGGCGTGATGGTTGGAGCGGTAAAAGGATAATCAAGAAAAGTGGGAGGAACAAAGATGAAGAAAAATGTATGGAAAAAGGGTGTGTGCGTCAGTCTTGCAGCTGTGATGACAGCTGGGATGTTGGCAGGATGCGGGGGAAAAAAGACCGCTTCCGTGGATGAGAACGGAAAATACAATCTGAAAGTCATGACGTATGATTTTTCTGGAAACCCAATGAAGGGCGATGTGGGCGCGAGTATTATGCAGAAGGTTGAGGACTACACGAACACCAACCTCGATGTGATGTGGACGCCAAAGGACAACTACGATGACAAGCTAAACCTGATTCTGGCAGGCGGCGGAGACGATATGCCGCAGATTATCGCGACAGATACCAAGTCTTCCGCGATTATCAACGCGGCAAGAGCAGGCGCACTCTGGGATGTCGAGGAGCTGATGAAGGAATTCCCGCACTTAAAGAACACAAAGGCAGAGGTCAACGACAACATCCGAATCAACGGAAAACTCTACGGCGTATACCGCGGACGCGCATTGGGAAGAAACGGTATGGCGTATCGCAAAGACTGGGTGGATAAGTTGGGACTGGATACTCCGGAAACGATTGAGGACGTCTACAACCTGCTTTACGGCTTTACCTACGGCGATCCCGACGGAAACGGTGAGGACGATACTTACGGATTGGCTCTCTCAAAATCCACGGCTCCGCTTGACATTATGCAGACCTGGTTTGGCGCGCCGAATGGCTGGGGTGAGCGTGACGGAAAGCTTGTTCCCGTGCATCAGACCGAGGAGTATCTGGAAGCACTCAAGTGGTTTCGCAAGCTCTGCGAGGAAGGCTTGATTAAGAAAGATTTCCCGACAAGAGACATTGCGACAAAGGCAGACGACTTAAAGACGCAGAAAGCCGGAATGATCGTGGACGCACTTGACGACGGTCGCCGCGTGATGGATTACTTTGAGACACAGGGAATTGAAGGCCCGGATATGGAGTTTGTGGGCGCGGTGAAGGCAGACGAGTCCGCCCAGCCAAAGACCATGGCGACGCTGGGCTGCCAGGGATTCTTTGTTATCACCAAGGCGGCAAAGACAGAGGATGACGTGAGAAAATGCCTTGATTTCCTGGACAAGATGAACGATGAAGAGATGCTGATTATGGCAAACTACGGTCTGGAAGGCAACCACTTTAAGATGGAGTCGGACGGAAAACTGACAAGAAGTCATGACAACATTCTCAATCAGGAATATATGTCCTTAAACCAGCTGGTTTCTTACACCGAGTATGCCCCCAACATGGATCCGTATGTGACCTTAAACGAGAGCGTTTACTATGAGAAACAGCAGGAAACCATCGCAAACAATGAGCAGTATGCAGTGTCCAACCCTGCGGCAGGTATCCTTGGCGATTCCGAGGAGTACATCAAGAACGGAGTCGCGCTTGACAAGATCATCGAGGACGCAAGAGTGCAGTTTATCGTGGGACAGATCGACGAGGATCAGCTTCGCGCACAGTGGGATCTGTGGTCTCAGAGCGGCGGCGACAAGGTGATTGAGGAAGTAAATGCTTCTTACGCAGAATTGAAAAAGTGATAAAATAGATGGAGGTGCAGGAGTGCAGGGAGACCGGCAGCCCTGCGCCTCTTTGCAGGTGTTTTCTGGAAAATGATGGAGGAATGCGAGATGGTAGTGGAAGAAGAGTTTAGAAATCCCCCGGTGCGTGCGCGAATCAAACCGTTCTGGTTTTGGAACGGTCAGATGACAAAAGAGGAGATTCGCCGCCAGATTCAGGAGATGGCAAAAAAAGGACTTGGTGGAATGTTTATCTGTGCTCGTCAGGGCATGAGTGTGCCGTATCTGTCGGATGAGTGGTTTGAGCTGGTGGACTTTGCCTGCCGGGAAGCAAAGGCGGCGGGGCTGGAAGCGTGGCTCTACGACGAGTATCCGTATCCGAGCGGAATGAGCGGCGGAGAGGTTCTCTTAGAACACCCGGAAGCGGAACACAAAGTCTTAAAACACGAGTGCTTTGACGTGCAGGGCGGGGAAACGATTGAGAAAATACTTGGCTGGAGTAAGGTGCTTTGCGCGAAAGCATTTCCGGTTCAAACGGACGGATCCGTGGACTGGGAGAATGGACTGGATCTTAGCACAAAGATCGGGGTGCTTCAAACCGAGAAGATCTACCAGCAGACGGGACTGACCCGATACAACAACAAACGCTTTTTCTCCTACGGACCGCAAAAGGTATTAAAGACAACGCTTCCTGAAGGAACGTGGCGCGTGCAGATCGGTCTGGAAGCGTCGCTTGGGGATTTTAAGTATTATGGCGGATTCTTTGACCCCTGCAACAAAGAGGCGGTGCAGACATTTTTGCATACCACACATGAGCGGTATGCAAGGACAAACGGAGAGGAGTTTGGAGTCAGCGTATTCGGGATGTTCTCGGATGAGGTGGGGCTGTTAAGCCCGATTCCGTGGTCGCCTGAGATCGCAAAGGAGTTTACAAAGAGAAACGGATACTCGATCACAGAGCATCTTCTCGCGCTCTTTGACCGGACATACCCGAATGCGGCAAAGATTCGCTATGACTTGTACGAGATGGCACATCAGGTCTTTCGTGAGAGTTACCACAAACAGGTCTCAGACTGGTGCAGGGAACACAAGCTCTGGTATGCGACAGAAGTTCCTTCCATGCGCCACTCCACCCAGCGTTTCAGCGACATTGTGGGCGGGGATACGGCGCACGAGAAGCTCGGAAAGCCTTTGGAGTGGATCTATGATACCTACCTGCCCAACTACCGAAGCAATGCCAAGGCGGTCAGCTCGTTGGCAAGACAGCTTGGAAAGCCGTATGCCATGATTGAGAGTTTTCACAGCGTGGGATGGACGATGACCATGGAGGACGCAAAGTGGATGATTGACCGACTGGGGAGCAGTGGAATCAACCTCTATAACTTCCACGCATTTTACTACACGATTCAGGACATTACAAAACATGATGCGCCGCCCTCTCAGTTTCTTCAGAATCCATACTGGACGCACTACCGGAAACTTGCGGATTATGTGGGACGAATGGGTGTCCTTGTTGGAGAAACCGAGGCACAGATCGAGATCGCGGTTCTTGACCCGATTGCCGCACTCTGGACGAAGCTGGGCAATCCTTTCCACGGATTCCCGTATCGGGGAGAGGACGCGGATGAGAAATCAATCTGCGATCGAATCCGGGATCGCTGGGTAGCAGTGTGCAAGGAATTACTCTTTGCACAGCTTGACTATGACCATCTGGATGATGAGATGCTGGCAGAGGCGCGGATTGTTGATGGCAAATTGTGCATTGGGCGAGCTGCTTACTCTGTGGTGGTGCTGCCGGAATGTGACTGTATGGAACGCGCTTCCAGGGAAAAATTGGAAACATTTGTCAAGGCGGGCGGTCACGTCATTGCAATCGGACAACTTCCAAGCGTCAGCATTGAGAAGGAGGAGAGCGATGAGGAGACGAAAAAAGCCTGGGAAGAGCTGATTCAGATAGATGGGGCGATTCGTCTTGCGGGGGAGCTTGCGAAACTTCCGGATGCGTGCCGCAGATGGATCTGCGAGGAAGCGCGTGTGAAAGTGCTGTCGGGAGACCACAAGTCTGTGATCGGTGTTGTCCGAAAAGAAATGGAGAGCGGCGCGCTCTTTGTCTTTGCGGCAAACCAGGGGAGCGAGCCGGTACGGATTCAGATTGCGACAGAGAAAACGTATACCATCAGCCAATATGACCTGGAGAGTGGAAGCGTTTGCGAACACTCGGACACGTTTTGGCTGGAAGGATTTGAGAGCTGCTGGCTCTGCCTGCGGGTGGTCAGCAGTGAGGAAAAGACCGTATTAAAAGAGAAGCATTGCGTGACGATTCCGATGCAAGGCGAGTGGAATTGCCGCCTGCTTGGAGAAAATCTCTGCCGGTTTGGCGGTGCAAACCTGTCGCTTGACGGCGTGAACTGGGCATGGGAAGAGGCAAAGACCTTTATCGAGCAATGCAACGATCAGAAACTTTTAGGCGGTGAGCTTCTTCAGATGGAAGGCGATTTTGGAACACCTCGAAAGATTCGCCCGGCTTATCCGATCACCTGCCATTACCGCGTACATTTCCAGATTCAGGAAAAATCGCAAATCCACAAGATCGCACTGTTACTTGATCAGGAGACGATCAGCAGCGCGCATGAGATTTGGGTGAACGGTCAGACTGTGGATAGTTCTTCTTGGCAGAAGGTGTGGATCAATGACCAGAATAACCGCGCCAGTGACAT
>Cebus_capucinus_imitator_PRJNA485217_SSR047__coassemble_1142_pt1 | contig 23808 bp, 22 predicted proteins | sample Cebus_capucinus_imitator_PRJNA485217_SSR047__metabat2_high_PE_002 | metagenome-assembled genome bin Cebus_capucinus_imitator_PRJNA485217_SSR047 | reverse complement strand
TGTTAGGCACGCCGCCAGCGTTCATCCTGAGCCAGGATCAAACTCTCATATTAAAAGTTGATTCTAGGTTCAATCGAACTAGCTTGGCTAATTTTATTAAACCGTTTTACTTGGTTTTTGTTCTGAATTTTCTCAAATTCAAAGGTCTAAACCAGACCTTTTATTTTAGAATGTTCAGGGTTTTACATACTGTTCAATCTTTGATTTTCAAGGTTCTCTGCTGTTCTTTTCCTCGGCAGCAACTTTTATATCTTATCACAGTCGCTTGCGTTTGTCAAGAACTTTTTTCAAGTTCTTTTAAACTTTTTTGTTTTCGTTGTCGTTCTCGCCGACAGCTCGTATATATTAGCACAGCTTGTTCGGTTTGTCAACAACTTTTTTCAAGTTTTTTCAAAATCTTTTTTTGGAAAAGCGGAGAAAGAGGGATTTGAACCCTCGCGCCGGTTTCCCGACCTACACCCTTAGCAGGGGCGCCTCTTCGGCCTCTTGAGTATTTCTCCGAATTGTTTTTCCCAATATGATTTTGTGTGCACAGACAACTTTCGCCGCAAGTGCACTTAGTATTATAGCGAAGCATTTTCCCTTTGTCAAGGGCTTTTTTCAAAACTTTGGAAAAGAATCCTACGAGAATCTGAGGGAGTGCAAAAGGCGCGCCTCCCTCAGACAAACATTTCCTTACTCCTCAGAAGTCTCCTCGAAAGATTCTTCACCTTCCAGTTCTTCCTCCGAGTCCTCGTCATTCTTGACCGCACTCTCGCGAACCTTGGCAATGCTTGCCACCTTAATATCAGAATCCGCGTCAATGCTCATCAATTTCACGCCGGACGTGCTGCGTCCAATCACGGAGATGTCATCCACCGACATACGAATCACAATTCCCTCCGTGGTAATCAGCATAATCTCTCTGCCGTCATTTACGAGCTTTGCTCCGACCAGGCTTCCCGTCTTTTCTGTAATCTTATAGCAGATCAAGCCCTTACCGCCTCTTAACTGTGGCTTGAACTCGTCGATTGCCGTTCTCTTGCCCATACCATTTTCCGATACCACAAGTAGAGAGTCGCCCTGCTGCGCTGTCTGCATACCGATGATCTCGTCATTTTCCTCCAGACGCATACCGATTACACCCATGGAGACGCGTCCCGTCACACGCACGTCTCTCTCATGGAAGCGGATACACATTCCCTGGCGAGAGATCAGGAATACATCCTGCTCGTTGTCCGTCGCCTTCACCTCAATGAGCTGATCATTTTCCCGCAGAACGATTGCCTGCAAGCCGTTCTTTCGCACGTTCTCGTACTCGCGCATCGGAGTCTTCTTGACCATGCCGTCCTTTGTCGCCATAAAGAGGTACTTGTCCTCGTTGTACTCGCGCATCGGGATGATTGCTGTGATCTTCTCGCCGGGCTGAAGCTGCAAGAGGTTCACGATCGCCGTTCCTCTCGCCGTGCGGCTGGTCTCCGGGATCTCATACGCCTTCAGACGGTACACGCGTCCCGTGTTGGTGAAGAACATCACATAATGGTGGTTTGTCGTCATCAAGAGATCTTCAATGTAGTCCTCATCGATGATCTGCATTCCCTTGATGCCCTTTCCGCCGCGGTTCTGCGCCCGGAAGTTGTTCACGTCCATGCGCTTGATATAGCCAAGGTGCGTCATGGCAATCACCGTATCCTCATCGGCGATCAGATCTTCGATGGAAACGTCGTCGTCGTATCCGATCGAGGTGCGCCGGTCATCGCCGTACTTTTCCGCAATCGCAGAGATCTCGGTCTTAATCACGGTCAAAAGCTTCTTCTCATCCGCAAGAATCGCCTGAAGCTCCTTAATTCTGCGCTCAAGTTCCTGATACTCGTTCTCAATCTTCTCGCGCTCCAGACCGGTCAGGGCACGCAGACGCATATCCACAATCGCCTGAGCCTGTGCGTCGGAGAGTTCAAAACGCTCCATCAGCTGACGCTTTGCCTCGGCGACATTTGCCGCGCCGCGGATGATGTGGATGACCTCGTCAATGTCGTCAAGCGCGATCAACAAACCTTCCAGAATATGGGCGCGTTCCTGCGCCTTGTTCAGATCGTATTGCGTTCTTCTGCGAACCACGTCTTCCTGATGCTTTAAGTAATGTTCCAGCATCTGGTGCAGGTTCAAGACTCTGGGCTGGTTGTCCACTAATGCCAGCATGATTACGCCAAAGCTGTCCTGAAGCTGTGTGTGCTTTAAGAGCTGGTTTAAGATCACGTTGGCATTCACATCGCGGCGCAGCTCAATGTTGATCCGCATTCCTTCGCGGTTGGACTCATCGCCAATGTAGGTGATGCCGTCGATCTTTTTCTCCTTCACAAGCTCCGCAATCTTCTCGATCAGGCGCGCCTTATTGACCATGTAGGGCAGCTCGGTGACAATGATCCGGGACTTGCCGTTTGGCATGGTCTCAATGTTGGTGACGGCGCGGACTTTGATCTTGGCGCGTCCGGTGCGGTACGCCTCCTCGATGCCGCGTCTGCCAAGGATCGTCGCTCCGGTCGGGAAATCCGGGCCCTTCACGATCTCCATCAGCTCGTCAATATCCGTGTCGCGGTCTTCCTCCACACGGTTGTCGATCATTTTCACGACTGCTCCGACCACTTCACGCAGGTTGTGGGGAGGAATGTTGGTCGCCATACCAACTGCGATTCCGGACGTGCCGTTTACAAGCAGGTTGGGGTAACGGGCAGGCAGAACCACCGGCTCTTTCTCCGTCTCATCAAAGTTCGGAGCAAAGTTTACCGTGTCCTTGTTGATGTCTGCCAGCATTTCCATCGAGATACGGCTCAGGCGCGCCTCAGTGTATCGCATAGCCGCCGCGCCGTCTCCATCCACCGATCCAAAGTTTCCGTGACCGTCAACCAGTGGATAACGTGTGGACCAATCCTGCGCCATGTTGACAAGTGCCCCGTAGATGGAGCTGTCGCCGTGGGGATGGTACTTACCCATGGTGTCTCCGACGATACGGGCACACTTTCTGTGGGGCTTATCCGGACCGTTGTTCAGCTCAATCATGGAGTACAGCACGCGACGCTGAACCGGCTTTAAGCCGTCGCGCACATCGGGAAGTGCGCGGGAACTGATGACACTCATGGCATAGTCGATGTAGGACTGCTCCATGGTCTTTTTCAAGTCTACTTCATGAACCTTGTCAAATACATTTGGTTCCATATATTCTCAATCTCCTTTATTGCAGTTGATCTCCAGTATCTGCGCGCAGCAAACTATACGTCCAGATTCTGCACTTTCTTCGCATTTGCCTCGATGAACTCTCTTCTCGGCTCTACCTGATCGCCCATCAAGGTGGTAAAGGTCAGGTCAAGCTCCGACTGCACGTCGTCGTCCATCGTCACGCGAAGCAATACGCGCCGCTCCGGATCCATCGTGGTCTCCCACAGCTGCTCGGCGTCCATCTCACCCAATCCCTTATAACGCTGGATCTTGTTGTTCTGGTCGCGTCCAATCTCAACGAGAATGGAGTTGAGTTCCTCGTCGCTGTAAGCGTACCAGACGCGCTTATTCTTCTCGATCTTGTACAGCGGAGGCTGTGCCAGGTAAACGTATCCCTGCTTAATCAGCTCCGGCATAAAGCGATAGAGGAAGGTCAAAAGCAGCGTGCTGATGTGCGCGCCATCCACGTCCGCATCCGTCATGATGATGATCTTGTGGTAGCGCAGCTTGCTGATGTCAAATTCCTCGTTAATTCCCGTGCCAAACGCCGTGATCATTGCGCGGATCTCCGCATTGCCGTAGATGCGCTCCATACGCGCCTTTTCCACGTTCAAGATCTTTCCGCGAAGCGGCAGGATTGCCTGCGTTGCGCGGGAACGCGCCGTCTTTGCGGAGCCGCCTGCGGAATCTCCCTCAACGATGTAGATCTCGCAATTTTCCGGATTCTTGTCCGAGCAGTCTGCGAGCTTTCCGGGAAGTGCCATGCCGTCCAGGGCAGACTTTCTGCGTGTCAGCTCTCTTGCCTTTCTTGCGGCAGCGCGCGCTCTCTGCGCCAAAATGGACTTCTCGCACATTACTTTTGCGACGGAAGGATTCTGCTCCAAAAAATACGTCAGCTGCTCACTGACCACGTTATCCACCGCAGCTCTCGCCTCGGAGTTGCCCAACTTCTGCTTGGTCTGTCCCTCAAACTGCGGCTCTTCAATCTTGACGCTGATGATCGCAGTCAATCCCTCTCGGATGTCCTCACCGCTTAAACTCTCCTCGTTCTCCTTGAGCAGGCGGTTCTTTCTCGCATAGTCGTTGAACGTCTTTGTGAGCGCGTTCTTAAATCCGGTCAAATGCGTGCCGCCTTCCGGGGTGTTGATGTTGTTTACGAAGGTGTAAATGTTCTCGGTGTAAGAGTCGTTGTGCTGCATGGACACCTCGACCGCCACGCCATCGCGCGTTCCCTCGCAATAGAGCACCTGCTCGTACAGAGGCATTTTCCCCTTGTTCAGATACGTCACAAACTCACGGATTCCGCCCTCGTAGTGGAAGGTCTCCTCCTTCTCCTGCCCCTCTCTGGCGTCCTTTAAGGTGATCTTTAACGCCTTGGTCAGAAATGCCGTCTCGCGCAGACGCGTTCTCAGCGTATCGTAATCGTACACCGTCTCGTCAAAGATCTCTTTGTCCGGAAGGAAGGTTACGGTTGTGCCATGCTTGTCAGCCGGACAGTCTCCGACCACCTTTAAGGGGTACATGGTCTTTCCTCTCTCGTAACGCTGCTGGTAAATGTGTCCGCCGCGGTAAACCTGCACTTCCAGCCACTCAGACAGCGCGTTTACAACGGACGCGCCCACACCGTGCAGACCGCCCGAAACCTTATAGCCGCCGCTTCCAAACTTTCCGCCGGCGTGCAAAATGGTGAATACAACCTCGACCGCAGGTTTTCCCGCCTTCTTCTGGATGTCCACAGGGATTCCACGACCGTCATCCACAACCGTGATGGAGTTGTCTTTATTCACAGTCACCTCGATGGAGTCGCAGTAACCGGCAAGGGCCTCATCCACCGCGTTATCCACAATCTCATACACAAGATGGTGGAGACCGCGCGCGCTGGTGCTGCCGATGTACATACCGGGACGCTTACGCACTGCCTCCAGCCCTTCCAGAATCTGTATCTGTTCTGCTCCGTATTGCTCTGCCATTATTTTTTCATCTTCCTTTCCTGGTTGACACAGACAGCCGTGCCGCCCGTGACTTTGAATACCTGATCTATCTGAAACCTGTTATTTACAAAATCATCCAAACCCGTACAGGTGATCACCGTCTGGATGCCTCCAATGGTGCTGAGCAAATGATTCTGCCGCCCAGAGTCCAGCTCTGAGAGCACATCGTCCAGCAAAAGGATCGGATTGTCATGGATGAGTTCCTTGACAAGCTCAAGCTCCGACAATTTGAGGGACAATGCAGCCGTGCGCTGCTGTCCCTGCGACCCGAAGCGGCGAATATCCACACCGCCGACCACAAAGCTCATGTCATCGCGGTGCGGGCCGCAAAGCGTCGTCTTTTGGCGGATGTCCTGGGCGCGGCTTGACGCCACCGCGCTCTCAAAAACCTGTGCCGTCCGATCCGGTTCATAGGCGATCGAGAGCATCTCCCGACCTCCCGAAAGACGGGAGTGAATCCCGCCGATCATCTCGTTTAATCGCGCGATAAACTTGGCGCGGCTCTCAATCACCTGCCTGCCGTAGTTTACCAGCTGCAAATCCCAGACGTCGAGCGTTGCCTCGTAGTCCGGGTGAAAGTTTAACTCTTTTAAGAGCTTATTTCGCTGAATCAGCACCCGGTTGTAGTGTGAGAGGGCATGGACGTAAAACTTGTCCAGCTGACACAGCTCCATATCAATAAAACGGCGGCGTTCCGCCGGGCCGTTTTTAACCAGATTCAGATCTTCCGGGGAGAATGAGACGACATTTGCGATTCCGAAAAGCTCTGAAGCTCTGCGGATCGGCACGCCGCCGATAGCAATTCCCTTTGGTTTATTCTTCTTCAGGTGCATATCGACCCGGTAAGGTACGCCGTTTTTCTTCACCTGCATCTTGATATGCGCTTCCTCCTCGCCAAAGCGGATGATGTCCCGATCTCTGGCATTCTTGTGAGAGCGCGCCGTACAGCCAAGACAGATGGACTCCAGAATGTTCGTCTTTCCCTGTGCATTGTCCCCGCACAGGATATTCGTCCCCGGATCCAGCGTCAGATGCAGCGATTCATAGTTGCGGTAATTCTTTAGCTCAATGGATTCAATCACCATGTTGTTATTTGATAATGCGGATGGTCTGCCCCTGGTATTCTACGGTATCTCCGTCCACCAGTTTCTTGCCGCGCTGAAGCGCGGTCTGGCCGTTGACCTTTACCTTGCCTTCCTCCACGGCATACTTTGCGTCCACACCGGACTCCACAAGCCCGGCAGCCTTTAATGCCTGGCCAAGTTTAATATATTCGTCTCTCAGTTTAATTGTCTCCATGTTGTTTCCTCCTAGACAGAAGCCGCGTTAAAGTTTACGGGCAGAATCAGGTAAATATAGCTCTCCTCGTCGTCCTTGATAAAGCAGGGGGACTTGGGATTCATCATGTACAGCGTGATCTCTTCATCGTCGATGGCGCGCAGCGCGTCGATTAAAAATCTGGGGTTAAAGCCGATCATCAAATCCTTGCCATACTTGTGGATTGCAACCTGTGCGTTCATCGAACCGTAGCTCGAATTGAGCTTTAACTCCATCCGATCGTCCTTGATGTTGATAATCAGCGGTTTCTTGTCATTCTCACGCACAAAGATCGTTGCGCGCTCGATGCAGTCCAGAAATTCCCGCTTGTTGACGGAAGCTCTCGTCTCATAGTCACTTGAGAGCATCTGATTGATGCGGAAATACTCGCCCTCAATCAGGCGGGAAACCACAATCGTATCGTCAAACGCAAACAGGATGTGGTTGTCGCTAAAGTAGATCACCACTTCCTTCTCGTTATCGCCGTTTAAGATCTTGCTGACCTCGTTTAAGGTCTTGCCGGGAACGATCACCTTCACATCGTCGTAATGCTCTTTCAGATGCACCTTACGGATCGAGATGCGGTGTCCGTCCAGAGAAACCACCTGAAGTTCGTTTTCAGTGACGGCAAAGAGTTCACCGGACATCATCTTGTTGCTGTCGTTTGGCGAGATGGAAAAGAGCGTCTGCTGAATCACCTCGCGCAGCGTAAACTGAGAGAGGCTGATAAAACGATCTCGCTCGATGTAGGGCAGGTAGGAAAATTCTTCCCCGTCACGTCCCTGGATGTTGAATACCGAGTTCTCACAGCGAATAGTGGTGTTAAACTTGCTGTCAGACTCAATCGTCACCGAGGCAGAGTTTGCGCTGGAGACTCTTCGGATAATCTCGGAGAACAACTTTGCATCCAGAGCAATCTTTCCGTGTTCCAGAATCTCGCCTTCCACTACCGTCTCAATTCCCAGTTCCATGTCGTTGCCGGTCAGCTTGATCTGTCCGCTGCTTGCGTCGATCAGGATACACTCCAAGATGGACATGGTCGTCTTGGAAGGAACTGCCTTGAGAACAATGTTGATGCCGTTGACAAGCGTGTCTTTCTGAAATCTCAGCTTCATAATGGTTGATAACTTCCTTTCTAATTCTGCGTAACGAGCCGCAGGCTTATATATATATAAATAGATAAGTTGGTACCTAGTAGTAGTAGTAGGGGCTGTGGATACGGTGGATAAGTGCCTTTAGCCCTAGAAACTACGTCATTCTTTATGTGGATAACTTTGTGGATTGTGTGTGGATAACTCAAAAGTTATCCACAGGGTGTTTTTGGAAATCCACATCGTTTTTTGTCAAAAAATAAGTTATCCACAAGTTTTCCACATACTTATCCACCGAATTTTGCCCACTTATCCACATAGTTATCCACAATTCACTGTGGGATAATCTTCTTTTTCAGGATGTCAATGGTGCTTCTGAGGGACTCATCCCGCTCCAAATCCGCCACAATTTTCTCCGAACCGTGGAGGATTGTGGTGTGATCTCTGCCGCCGAGAAGCCGTCCGATGTTCTGAAGCGAGACGTTTGTCAAGTCCCGGCACAGGTACATGGCGATCTGGCGTGGATAAACCACATCTTTATTGCGCTTCTGGGAAGCAATGTCAAATGGCGTCAGCCCGAAGTGCTCCGCAACCATCTGGATAATCAATTCCGGGGTGACTCCCTTTGGAGTTCCGGGGAAAATGATGTCCTTTAGTGCTTCCTCGGCAAGTTCGAGCGTGATGTCCTCTTTCTTTAAGCGGGAGAAGGCGACCAATTTGGTCAATGCCCCTTCCAGTTCGCGGATATTGGACTTGACATTCGTTGCAATGTACTTGATGACGGCGTGGTCAATGTTGTAGCCTTCCATCTCTTCCTTCTTTTGAAGGATTGCCATACGCGTCTCGTAGTCCGGGGACTGCACATCCACAGTCAATCCCCACTCGAAGCGGGAGCGGAGCCGCTCTTCCAGCGTCTCAATATCCTTTGGTGGACGGTCGGAACTGATGATGATCTGTTTCTTGGATTCATACAGAGCGTTGAAGGTGTGGAAAAACTCTTCCTGCGTGCTCTCTTTTCCCATAATAAACTGGATGTCATCAATCAAAAGCACGTCGTTGCTGCGGTACTTTTCCCGAAACTCCGTTGTGGAAGAATTGTTCTTGTTTCGGATGGCGTCGATCAGTTCATTGGTAAATGTCTCTGTGCTGACGTAGAGAATCTTGGCTTGTGGATTGTCTCTCAATATAAAGTGGGCAATGGCGTGCATCAGGTGCGTCTTGCCAAGTCCCACGCCTCCGTAGATAAACAGAGGATTGTAGATTTCTCCGGGAGATTCCGCCACAGCCAGCGCGGCTGCGTGTGCCAGGTTGTTGTTTGCTCCTACGACAAAGGTTTCAAAGGTGTACTTTGGGTTTAAGTTGGCATTCAGGAGAATGTCGGGGCTTACTCCGTTCTGACTGTTTTCAATCAGCTGGGAGAACTTATCCGAAGTGGGATCGGATTCTGCTTGTCCGGCCATCTTAAACTCGATCTCACACTCAGAATCCAGAAATTCTGAGATTGCCACCTTCAGGAGAAGGCTGTACTTGCGCTTGACGTAGGAAAGATGATGCTGTTCCGGCACCACCAGAGTAACGGTATTGTTCTGGAAGGAATAGGGTTTTAAGGGTAAAAGCCAGGTTTTGAACGAGATTTCCGAAATCTCGTGCTCTTCCTTCAGGTTTGTGAGGATTTGCTCCCAGTTTTTCTGAATTGAATCAATCATTATTACATCTCCTAATACGATGGCCCAGTCTAAGAATATTGTAAACGAAAGCTGAAATATTTTCAATGGGTAAATCAGATTTTATGTGGATAACTTTGTGGATAGTCGGTGGATAACGTGTGGATAACTTTTTGTAAAAAAAGTTATCCACCGGTATGTGGATAACTTTATCCACATTATCCACATACGAAAAACCTCGAATTTTAGCGGATTTCCGGAAATACAAAAAAGTTATCCACATTTTGTCCACCAAAGTTATCCACCGTTACAGTTTCTCTCGTGGACAACTTTATGTAAATTGTGGATAACTCGGTTCCAGGATGTGGAAACTCGAAAATCCCGCAAAAAAATCCTTGACGGCTGGCGGTTTCTTCTATATAATTGAGAAGATGTTTAACTAGTAGTTATGCTGGTCTAAATGTGTGTTTTCATTTCACATTGTCAGATAAGATTGATAGGAGGTGCATGGGACTCATGAAGATGACATTTCAGCCTAAGAAGAGACAGAGAGCGAAGGTTCACGGCTTCAGAGCCAGAATGAGCAGCGCAGGCGGTAGAAAAGTGTTAGCTGCCAGAAGAGCAAAAGGCAGAGCCAGATTAAGCGCGTAATAGAGCTTGAAAACACGGGCCACATTATAATGATGTGGCCTTTTGTTTTAAGTATTAGAAATAGGAGACACAATGAAGCGGTTTCCATCCGTTAAGAAAAATGCCGAGTTCCAGAAAATTTACAGAGGGGGAAGCTCAAAAGCAAACCGGCTTCTCGTGATGTATGTGATGGAGAGTGGGGAAGATCGCAGCCGGATTGGAATTTCGGTGAGCAAGAAAGTGGGCAACAGTGTTGTCCGCCATCACATCACACGGCTGTTGAGGGAAATATTTCGTCTGAATGAAGACAGGATCCGGACCGGGTTAAACATCGTTGTCGTGGCCAGACCGGCTGCGAAACTTTCGGATTACGAACATTTGGAGAGTGCGTATCTGCACCTTTGCGGACTGCATCAGATTATAAAGGAATCGAAGTGATGAAAGAATGGCAGCAAAATTGCTGATATTTTTTGTGAGAGTCTACCAAAAATATCTCTCACCGTTAAAAGTAACGACTCACTGTATTTACACGCCCACTTGCTCCCAGTATGCCGTGGAGGCGTTGACAAAGTATGGCGCGATCAAGGGGACGTGGCTCGCCTGTAAGCGGATTCTTCGCTGTCATCCGTTTGCAAAGGGCGGTTATGATCCAGTTCCGTGACAGAAGGAGGTTATCCATTGAATACGTTTGTTGGCACAGTCGTGATGTCAAAGACTGTGGGAGTTCTCGGTCCCATCGCAGATATTCTGGGATGGATTATGGACCTGTTATTCCGGTTTACCAGCGTTTTCGGTATTGAGAATATCGCACTGTGCATTATCCTGTTCACCTTGGTGATCAAGCTGTTGATGCTTCCTTTGACCATCAAACAGCAGAAGTCTTCCAAGCTGATGGCGGTAATGCAGCCGGAGATCAATGCGATCCAGAAAAAGTATAAAGGAAAAGAGCAAGACCAGAAGGCAATGATGATGCAGCAGGCAGAGATGAAGGCTGTCTATGAGAAGTACGGTACTTCCATGACAGGCGGCTGCCTCCCCATGCTGATTCAGCTGCCGATTCTGTTCGCGCTTTACCGCGTAATTTACAACATCCCGGCCTACGTTCAGTCCGTCCGGGGCTACTATGAGATTGTTGTTGCAAAGTTGCAATCTTCGGACGCAGCGTTTGCGACAAGCCAGTTGTTTGAGACCTTTAAGACTGCACATACCATGCAGAATCAGGACCTTGCCGCAAGTTCGGACAAGGTGATTGACCTGCTCTACAAGCTGACCGGTCAGGAGTGGAATTCCTTGATGGATGCGTTCCCGGCAGTCGGCGAGGCGGTTGCCGAGGGCGGCGCGCACGTTGTGTCCGCAATCGAGCATATGCAGACATTTTTGGGATTAAACATCGCCTACACCCCTGCCCAGATTATCACCAACTTCTTTGGCAAGGTGGAAGGCTTTACGATGGTTATGGTTGTGATGGCAGTGGCACTGCCTGTGCTTTCCGGTGCGAGCCAGTGGTTCAGCACGAAGTTAATCACGACCGTAAACCCCAGCACCAGTGCGGATTCTGAGAATTCTACGGCGGCTATGATGAAGTCCATGAACGTGACGATGCCGTTGATCTCAGTATTTTTCTGCTTCACCCTGCCTGTTGGTGTGGGCATCTACTGGGTTGCCCAGAGTGTGTTCACCATCATCCAGCAGCTGGGAATTAACAAGTACTTAAACAGCGTTGATATTGACGACATGGTTCAGAAGAACGTTGAGAAGCTGAACCAGAAGCGTGCAAAGAAGGGACTTCCCCCGACTCGTGTGGGCAATGTGGACGAGATGATGCAGAAGCTCCAGGAGAAGGAGACCAAGGAAGAGGAGAAGAAGCTCGAAAAGATCGCAAAGAACAAGATCTTGGTCGAGGAGAGCACGCAGTATTACAACGCGGATGCAAAACCGGGCAGCCTGGCTTCCAAGGCAGGTATGGTTGCAAAGTACAACGAGAAGCATGAAAAGGGCGGCAAAAAATAAAAGGGGGCCAAAGAATGGAAATGTTGACATTTTCGGCTAAGACAGTTGAGGACGCAGTGACAAAGGCACTGATCGACTTTCAGATCACCGAGGATCGGTTGGAGTATGAGGTCGTTGAGAAGGGCAGCAGCGGTTTTCTTGGAATCGGTGCAAAGCCTGCCGTCATTCGGGCGAAGAAAAAGGAGTCCGTTCAGGACGCAGCTGTGGATTTCCTGACGAAAATTTTCAATGCCATGAACCTGAATGTTACGATTGCCGCCGCTTACAATGAGGAGGAGAAGGAGATCAATGTCAACCTCGAAGGGGAAGATATGGGGATTCTCATTGGAAAGCGGGGACAGACCCTGGACTCCCTGCAATACCTGACCAGTCTTGTGGTAAACAAGAAGAGCGACGGCTATCTGCGGGTGAAACTGGACACGGAGAACTACCGGGAGAAGCGTAAAAAGACCCTGGAAGCTCTGGCAAAGAACATCGCTTACAAGGTTAAGCGCAGCAGACGCCCCGTTTCTCTGGAACCCATGAACCCCTACGAGCGTCGGATTATCCATGCGGCTTTGCAGAATGACAAGTTCGTTCTGACAAAGAGTGAGGGCGAGGAGCCCTTCCGCCATGTCGTGATTGCCCCGAAAAAAGAGGCACCCGCGAGACGCGATCGCTACGACAGAGGCGAGAGAGGTTCTTACAGAGGCGGACGCTACACGAAGCCGTCAGGCGGCGGGTATCGCCCGGATCGAAGCTATCGCCAGGATCTTCCAGAAACTGGGAATGAAGAACAAAAGTAGTGCATTTTCGTGAATATTGGAGAGGGAGAGGCGGACGGCTTCTTCCTCTCTGTTGCGTTTTAAGCGGGCGATGAGCACTGTCGTTTGGAGGAAAATTGGATGAAGACAGATACCATTGCGGCGATTGCCACCGGTATGACGGAGGCGGGCGTCGGGATTGTGCGAATCAGCGGGGACGAGGCATTTGACGTGATTGACCGGATCTTTCGCAACGCAAAGGGCTGCCCGGTGAAGCTCTCTGAGAGAGAAAGCCACACCGTTCACTACGGCTTTATCTACGACGGAGAGGAGAAAGTGGACGAGGCTCTCGTGATTCTTATGAGAGGCCCTAAGAGCTTTACGGCGGAAAATGTCGTTGAGATCGACTGCCACGGCGGCATTCTGGTGATGAAGCGGATTTTAGAGACTGTAATCCGAAACGGAGCGCGAAGCGCGCAGCCGGGAGAATTTACAAAAAGAGCCTTTTTAAACGGGCGCATTGACCTGTCTCAGGCAGAGGCAGTCGCAGACCTCATCAGCGCGAAGAATGAGTACGCCCTGAAAAGCTCGCTCAGTCAGCTGGGCGGTTCTGTCTCCGAGAAGATTCGCGATCTGCGCGAAAATATTCTCTACGAGATTGCCTTTATTGAGTCCGCGCTCGACGACCCCGAACACATCTCGCTTGACGGGTATCCGCGCCGCCTATCCGGTGTGGTGGAGGAGCTGATCTGCAAGGTGGACGAGCTTTTGCAGTCGGCGGACGACGGAAGAGTGATGGCGGAGGGCGTTCAGACCGTGATTCTCGGAAAGCCAAACGCGGGCAAATCTTCCCTGCTCAACGTCCTGCTCGGACAGGAACGCGCCATCGTCACCGACATTGAGGGAACGACGCGCGATACCTTGGAAGAGCACATTTACCTGCGCGGAATCAGCTTAAACGTGGTGGATACGGCGGGAATCCGCGATACGGCGGACGCGGTGGAGCGAATCGGCGTGGAGCGCGCCATGAAGGCGGCGCGGGAGGCGGACTTGATTATTTACGTCGTGGACGGTTCGAGAGAACTGGACGGAAACGACCGCGAGATCATCGAATTTTTGAAAAACGGCGATGGAAAAGGAAAGCGCGCGCTGGTGCTTCTGAACAAGACCGACCTTTCGCCCGTCCTCGATCAAGAGGAGCTTGGGAAAATGCTCTCGCTTCCGATGATTCCGATCTCCGCAAAAGAAGAAGTCGGAATCAAGGAGTTGGAACAGCGGATTGAACATATGTTCTATCACGGAGAGCTCTCCTTCAATGACCAGGTTTACATCACAAACGTGCGCCAGAAAGAGGCACTCGCGCGGGCACTTGAGAGCCTAAAGCTCGTCAAATCAAGCCTGGAGCAGGGACTTCCGGAAGACTTTTACTCCATCGACCTCTCAGACGCCTACGAGCAGCTGGGAGAGGTGATCGGCGAGGCAGTCGGCGACGATGTGGTGAACGAGATATTTGCCAAATTCTGTATGGGAAAATAGGAGTGCATATGCCATATTTAGAAGAAACTTATGATATTGTGGTAGTCGGCGCGGGTCATGCGGGCAGTGAGGCGGGTCTTGCCTGCGCGCGGCTGGGACTTGAGACCATTCTGTTTACGGTCAGTGTGGACAGCATCGCGCTGATGCCATGTAACCCCAATGTTGGCGGAAGCTCCAAGGGGCATCTGGTGCGTGAGCTGGACGCGCTCGGCGGCGAGATGGGAAAGAACATCGACAAGACCTTTATTCAGTCGAAAATGCTGAACGAGTCCAAGGGGCCGGCCGTGCACTCGCTTCGCGCACAGGCGGATAAGCAGGAGTACAGCCGCGCGATGCGCCATACCTTGGAAAACACCGACCATTTGACGATCCGTCAGGCAGAAGTGTCGGAGCTGATTGTGGAGGATGGAAATGTCCGTGGTGTAAAGACAAACTCCGGAGCGATCTACCACGCAAAGGCAGTCGTCTTGTGTACCGGAACGTATCTTCGCGCCCGCTGCATCTACGGAGACGTGAGCAATGCCACGGGCCCGAACGGTCTTCAGGCAGCCAATCACTTGACCGACTCGCTCAAGGCGAACGGAATCGAGATGTTTCGCTTTAAGACGGGAACTCCGGCGCGCGTTGACCGCCGTTCCGTGGACTTTTCCAAGATGGAGGAGCAATTTGGAGACGAGAGAATCGTTCCTTTCTCCTTCTCGACTGACCCGGAGAGCATCCAGAAAGAACAAGTTTCCTGCTGGCTGACCTACACGAACGAAAAGACGCATCAGATCATCCGCAATAATCTTAACCGCTCACCGCTTTTTTCCGGCGCGATCGAGGGAACGGGGCCGCGCTACTGTCCGTCCATTGAGGACAAAGTGGTGAAGTTCCCGGATCGAGAGCGTCACCAGGTCTTTGTCGAGCCGGAAGGACTTTATACAAACGAGATGTATCTGGGTGGAATGAGCAGCTCTCTGCCGGAGGACGTGCAATACGCGATGTATCGCACCGTTCCCGGTCTGGAAAATGTCAAGATCGTGCGAAATGCCTACGCGATCGAGTACGATTGCATCAATTCTTTGCAATTAAAGGCGAGCTTGGAGTTTAAGAAGATTCATGGGCTCTTCTCCGGCGGTCAGTTCAACGGAAGTTCCGGCTACGAGGAGGCAGCTGTCCAGGGATTTATGGCAGGCGTGAACGCGGCCATGCAGGTGCTTGGAAGAGAGGCGGTTGTACTTGACCGCTCGCAGGCGTACATCGGCGTATTGATCGACGATCTGGTGACGAAAGAAAATCACGAACCGTACCGGATGATGACTTCGCGCGCGGAGTATCGTCTGCTTCTTCGCCAGGACAACGCGGATCTGCGCTTGCGAAAGCTCGGTTATGAGATTGGTCTTGTGAGCGAGGAAGCGTACGAGAGTACGTGCCGGAAAGTGGAGGAGATTCAGGCGGAGATTCGCCGCCTCGAACAGAGCACGCTCGGCGTGAGTGACCGCGTACAGGCGTTTTTAAGCGAAAAGAACAGCACACCGCTTCGCAGCGGAATCACACTCGCGGAGCTTGTGAAGCGTCCGGAACTCGATTACGAGACGATCGCACCGCTTGATGCGGCGCGCCCCGATCTTTCTTGGGATGTGAGAGAGCAGGTCAACATTGAGATCAAGTACGCGGGCTACATCAAGCGTCAGCTTCAGCAGGTCGAGCAATTCAAGAAATTAGAGGGAAAACGCCTGCCGGAAGCATTTGACTACAATCAAGTAAAGAGTCTTCGGATCGAGGCCGTTCAGAAACTGAATCAGGTTCAGCCGGCGACCGTTGGGCAGGCGTCCCGGATCTCCGGTGTGTCTCCGGCAGACATTTCCGTGCTGCTGGTGCATCTTGAGGCGACGAAGCGACAGGGAGATTGATATGGGAATGAGAGAACAGTTGATGCAGGAAACTGCGGGGATCGGCGTGACGCTTAATGACCGCCAGATCGAGCAATTTGAACAGTATTTTGCGATTTTGACCGAGTGGAATCAGGTGATGAACCTGACGGCGATCACCGAGGAGAAAGAGGTGGTCACAAAGCACTTTACGGACAGCTTGGCTCTTGTAAAGGCAATGCCAAAAGAGGAGCTGGAAGAAGGACGCACTCTGATTGACGTGGGAACGGGCGCGGGATTTCCCGGAATCCCGTTAAAGATCGCGTTTCCGAACCTCAAAGTCACGCTCCTTGACTCGCTCAACAAGCGGGTGAAATTCTTAAACACCGTCTGTGAGGAGCTTGGACTAGAAGGCGTGGAAGCCGTCCATGGGCGCGCCGAGGATTTTGGACAGAATCCAAAGTACCGCGAACAGTACGATCTGTGCGTGTCGAGAGCCGTTGCGAACATGGCGTCGCTCTCCGAATATTGCGTTCCATTCGTGAAGGTGGGCGGATACTTTATCCCTTACAAGTCCGGGGATGTGGAGGAAGAATTGAAAAAGGCAGAGAAGGCGATCAAACTTCTCGGCGGTACGCTTTGCGGCGTGAGCAAATTCTCCCTGCCCGGCGGAGATGGAGAGCGTTCCCTGATCAAGATTCGCAAGGAAAAGGCGACAGGAAAACGCTATCCGAGAAAGGCGGGACTTCCCGCAAAAGAGCCTTTGGTCTAAGAAAAATATTGTTTCATCAGAGCGATCTCTTCGGCGTAGCCGTTGAGGTCGTTTGGCGTTTCCAGATAAAATGGAAGGTGGCGCAGAGCCGGGTGGTTGACGAGGCGAGCCAGCGCGTCGAGCGGGATCTGCCCGTCCTTCAGTCGCGCGTGTCGGTCTTTGTGTGAGCCGAGGGGATTGAGGCTGTTGTTTAGGTGGATTGCCTTCAAACGATCAAGCCCGATTACGTTGTCAAAGTGCGTCAAAACACCGTCAAGATCGCCCGCGATGTCGTAGCCGCCGTCCCAGATGTGGCAGGTATCGAGGCAGACGCCCATCTTCTCCTGCAAGGTAACACGATCTAAGATCTCGCGCAATTCTTCAAAACTTCTTCCGACTTCGCTTCCTTTTCCTGCCATGGTTTCCAGAAGAACGGTGGTGCTCTGTTCTGGACTCAGAGCCTGATTGAGCATCTCGCAAATGTAGGTGATTCCGAGTTCAACGCCCTGCTTGACGTGGCTTCCGGGATGGAAGTTGTAGAGATTTCCCGGCGTGTACTCCATTCGGGCAAGGTCGTCTTTCATGGTGCGCAGGGCAAAGTCGCGCACACTCGCATCCGCAGAGCAGGCGTTTAAGGTGTAGGGCGCGTGTGCTAAAATCGGGAAAATGTTGTGCTCCGTGGCAAGCGCGTGAAACGCCGAAACGTCCGCAGGATCAATCGCTTTCGCGTTCCCGCCTCTGGGGTTTCTGGTGAAAAACTGAAACGTATTCGCTCCGATCGAGAGAGCTTCCCGCGCCATCGCGGCGTAGCCCTTCGAGGAGGAGAGATGACAGCCAATTCGTAACATGGTAAGATCCTTTCATGTGTAATATTGTGGGGTAAGAGCCATGTTTCACGTGAAACAAGATGCCGTGGAATGAGAGATTCGCAGTTCGTGTTCCACGTGGAACAAAAACCATCGTCAAGCCCGCAAGTGCGTTTCGCAAAAAAGTTTCACGTGAAACGTAAGCCGATATAGCGTGGAACGATAGCGTTTCAAGTCCGTGTTTCACGTGGAACAAAAGCCATCGACAAACCCGCAAGTGCGTTTCGCAAAAAAGTTTCACGTGAAACGTAAGCCGAGATGCCGTGAAACGGGAGCTTTGCAGTCATGTTCCACGTGAAACAAATTCCTCCCCACCGTGAAACACCACAGCCCCTGGGACGATCTTCCACAGGGGCTGGTTGCTACTTCCTATCATTCGTATCTTTTATCGCGCAATCCCAAACATCATCGCATCGAGCAGAAACGCCGTTCCGGCGATGAAGATCAGGGCGAAGATTGCGACGTTTGTCAGGACAATCCGCACGGTCTTATGGATGTTTGCGTGTCTTGCCCACATCAGAAGAACGAGAGCGGCGAGTGCGACAAACGCAAGTGCGAGGTTGCAAACGATAATCCGGGTAATCGCGTCCATAGAACTTCCCCCTTACGCCAGATACGTCCGAATCGCTTCCACGGTCTTTTCGGGGGATTCCAGCTGTGGGAGAAGCCGCGTATCCGCGATCAAGGTGGACTCCACTGCGGGATTGTACTCCCGGTACTCGTCAAACCGCTCGCTGATTCCCTCAATCTCCTCACCACCGATCAGGCAGATGCTGTTATCAATCCGGCGCAGTGCGTTGATAATGTTGCACTTGGTGTAGTGCGTGCGGACACTCGCGTAGATGGACTTTGGAGATTCGCCAAGGTGCGCTGCCTCAAAATAAGTGTCGAGAAGCTGTGCATTCACCTTCTTGGCGCGGAAGAACCAGACCTTCTCAAACATTTCCCGAAGCAGAGTGCGGCTTGTCGCGATGTTGTAGATCAGCGTTCCGAGAATCGGCAGATCCAGTGTGAACTTATAGAGCTTTGCACGTTTTCCGGGAACTTGACTGCAAGTGAGAATACTCTCCGGGTTAATCAGGACAAGGCGGTCGAACAGCTCTGGGCTGTTGGAGCAAGCCATGATTGCGAGCGCGCAGGAAGCACCCGTCACCACCACGTCCGTGCGGTGTCCGATCTCAGACTTGATAAAATCAGAGATCAACTGAACGTAGAGATAATTGGTGTAGGTGAGGTTCGGCTTCTCGGACTGTCCGCAGCCGAGCAGGTCGATGGTGTAGACCGTGTAATCCTCGGCGAGATCTTCCGCCACGCTGCTCCACTCGTAGCTGCTGGCAGAGGGGGAGAGGTTGTGGATCAAGAGCAGAGGTTTGCCCGTTCCCTGTTTCGTGTAGCGCACGTCTCCCAGCCGCCACTTAAAACACAGAGATTCCTTCTTGGCAAAGAGGTTCTTGGAAGTCGCCTGAATCTGGATCGCCTTGTTGATCAGAGCCGTCGCAGCCGCAGCCCCGGAAGACACGATCAACAGAGTGAGAAGTTTATTCTTTGTCGTCATAACACACACTCCTGATTTTATAAAAACTGTGACGCCGCCGCTTAAAAACAAGTGCGGCATCGAGAAGATTTTTGAATGTTGGTATCCCTACCATTATAGTACATCCGCCTTCTGAATACAATGAGAAATCTTCGAGCGATTTTGCGGGAAATGTTTCACGTGAAACGAAAAAAGTTTGGAAAATGTACTTGCAGTGTGGTATAATGGCGGAAAGTGTTTCGATAGAAACGTTCGCGTGATTCGATTCAGAAAGGAATATCAAAATGGCGAGAATAATAGCGATCACAAATCAAAAAGGCGGAGTCGGAAAGACGACCACGGCGATCAACTTGGCGGCCTGTCTGGCGGAGGCAGGTCAGCACGTTTTGCTGGTAGACTTTGACCCGCAGGGAAATGCAAGCAGCGGTCTGGGTGTGGATCTCGATGAGGTGGAGAACACCGTCTATGAGATGATGGCACAGGAGGCGACCTTACAGGAGTGCTGCGTGAAGAACGCGCAGGAGAATCTGGACGTGCTTCCCTCCAACATGAACTTGGCAGGCGCGGAGATTGAGTTTCAGGAAGTGGAGCACAAAGAGCGGATGCTCAAGAACAACCTGGAGACGGTTCGCGACGAGTACGACTACATTTTGATCGACTGCCCGCCATCCTTGAACATTTTGACGATCAACGCCCTGACAGCGGCGGACACGGTTCTCGTCCCGATTCAGTGCGAGTATTACGCGCTGGAAGGACTGGGACAGGTATTAAAGACCGTGGAACTCGTAAAGCGCAAGATGAATCCGCAGCTGGAGCTGGAAGGCGTCGTGTTTACGATGTATGACGCGAGAACCAACCTCTCCCTTGAGGTGGTGGAGAACGTGAAGAACAACCTGAATCAGACGATCTATAAGACGATCATTCCGAGAAATGTGCGTCTGGCGGAAGCACCGAGCCACGGGCTGCCGATCAACCGCTACGACACCCGCTCGACGGGCGCGGAGAGTTACCGGATGCTGGCTGCGGAAGTGATGAGCCGGGGAGAGGAGCTGTAATGGCAAAAAAAGGACTGGGAAAAGGACTGGGCGCGATCTTCGGTGAGGAGACGGTGCGAGAGGAGCGCGCAAAGCGCGAGATGAAAAAGCAGGAGAATCAGGGCGGAGAACTGCTGGTCAAGATTGATCTGGTGCAGCCCAACAAGGAACAGCCAAGAAAAACGTTTCACGAAGAACAAATGCAGGAGTTAGCGGAGTCCATCCGCAAACACGGCATTATCCAGCCGATTCTCGTGCAGAAAAAAGACACGTTCTACGAGATCGTGGCAGGGGAACGTCGCTGGAGAGCCGCCCGCATGGCAGGCTTAAAAGAAGTCCCCGTGATTCTTCGCGAGTACAGCAGACAGGAGAGCATGGAGATCGCGTTGATTGAAAATGTCCAGAGAGCCGACTTAAACCCGATCGAGGAGGCGAAAGCCTACCAGCAGCTGATTCAGGAGTTTGGCTTAAAGCAGGAAGACATCGCGGAGCGCGTGGCAAAGAACCGCGTGACGATCACCAACTCTCTGCGCCTCTTAAAGCTCGACGACAAGGTGCAGGAACTTCTCTCTCAGGGTGCGATCACGGGCGGACACGCCAGAGCGATCCTTGGATTGGAGAAGAAGTCTGACCAGAGAAAGGCAGTGGAACTTGTGATCGAGGGCGCGCTGAGCGTGCGCGAGACGGAGCGTCTGGTAAAGCGGATGGTCTGTGAGACGGGCGGTGAGAAGAAGAAAACGCGCGGCGACGAGCAGCTGGAACTCGTGTTCCAGAATCTGGAAGATCGCATGAAGGACGTCATGGGCACAAAGGTGACGATTCACAACCGGGACAAGAACAAGGGCAGAGTTGAGATTGAGTATTACTCACAGGCGGAGCTTGAGCGCATTGTGGAGATGATTGAGTCCATCCGCTGAGAGTGAAGGAGTTAAGGAATGGAGAACAGCATATTGAATCTTTTGCCGTTTGACCCGGCGTATCTGATCGCAGGTCTGGCAGGATTGGTGGTCGTCTTGCTGATTCTGGTGCTTGTCGCGCTGGGCAAGATCAGCAAGATGAATCGAAGGTACGAGTTTTTTATGGAAGGGAAAAATGCGAGGTCGCTTGAGGCACTCATCAAAGACCAGGTCGAGATGATCCGCACACTCAAGGCCGAGGACCGCGCCAACAAGGACATGATGCGAACCTTGAACCGCAATTCTAGGGCGTCGCTTCAGAAGGTGGGCGTGGTGAAGTACAACGCCTTCCAGGGCATGGGTGGCAACTTGAGCAGTGCCATCGCCCTTTTGGATCACACCAACACGGGGTTCATCCTCAACTGCGTGCACAGCAGAGAGGGCTGTTATATGTATGTGAAAATGGTGGACATGGGGCGCACAGATATTGTGCTCGGAAGCGAGGAACAGGAAGCACTTGAACAGGCGATGGGATACGTCAAGCGCAAGGCGGATTTTTAAGGGGAATCGGGGGTGGTCAAGGTGAAACAGATGAACGTCATGATGGAGTCGTACAGCATTCTGATCTGTTTGATCCTGGCAGCATATCAAATCTTTCATTTAGATAGGAACCGCAGGCAGAAGCAGTGGTTCCTTCTTCTACTTTTATCTAATGTTGGGATGATGCTTGGGGATTTATCGGACTGGATGTTCTCCGGTGTGAACACGCCCCTTGCAAGAAACCTTGTCTTATATGGCGGCATACTCTGCTTTGCCTGCTCCGCACCGATTCTTACGGGGCTTGCCGGGTATCTCATTGAATTTATGGACTTAAAAGGAGTAAAGATCCGCTTTCTTTTCTATTGTATTCTGGGACTTGCTCTCACTCAGGTCATACTCAGCCTGGTCTCGCCCTGGTGCGAGACCTATTATTATATCGACGAAGCTGGGTGGTATCAACGGGGCAGGCTTTTTGCTCTCTCACAACTCATTCCTTTTGTGATGTATCTGATGAATGTAGCGTTGATTTGGATTGGAAGAAAGCGACAGCGGACAGAGGCAGTTCTCTATATGAGTGCGTTTATCCTCTTTCCTGCGATCGGAGAGATCATCCAGATCATTCACTACGGTGTGGTATGGGTGAACATCGGTGCGACGATCGGAATGCTCATCGTTCAGATCAACGTCCAGAGCGAGCAGGAATTTATCATGCAGCAGAAGGAGAAGGAGCTGACGCAAATGCACATGAACATCATGATCAGCCAGATCCAGCCACACTTTCTCTACAACTCCCTGACTGCGATTCGCCAGCTATGTGAGAGCGACCCCGCGCAGGCAAAACAGGCAATCTTTGAGTTCTCCCGCTTTCTGCGCGCCAACATGAACGCATTGACGATCCGGGAACGAATCCCATTTTCTCAGGAACTGGAACATATCACAAATTATCTCAGCCTGGAGAAACGACGCTTCGGGGAACGGCTTCAGGTGCACTACGAGATCGAGGCGATGGATTTCACCCTTCCGACGCTCAGCGTACAGCCGATTGTCGAGAACGCTGTTCGCCACGGAATCATCCGAAGAGAGAACGGCGGCAGTGTGACGATCGCGACGCGAAAATGTAAGGGCGGCGTGGAGGTTCGGGTAAAGGACGACGGAGTTGGGTTTCACGTGAAACATGACGGCGGAAGGCATATTGGACTGGAAAATGTCAGGAGCCGCCTGAGAGAACTGTGCAAGGGCGATCTTAGGGTCGAGAGCACGGTGGGTGTCGGGACAGAGGTGATTCTCTGGATTCCTGATGAGAGTGAGGAGTGAGATTATGAGATTTCTTGTGGTGGATGATGAGGAACTCGCATTGCGGGATCTGGTGGAAGTGTTGGGAGAGGCGAGAGCGGACGCCCAGATCGTCAGCTTTCTTCGCCCGTCACAGGCGTTGGAGTATGCGGGCAAATGCCGGGTGGACGTTGCGTTTCTTGATATTGAGCTTGGCGTGATGAGCGGAATTTACCTTGCAAAACAGCTCAAAGACTTACAGCCGCAGACGCACATCATCTTTGTGACAAGCTACGAAAAGTACGCGGTGGAGGCGTTCTCCGTGCATGCCACCGGGTATCTCTTAAAACCGGCGGCGGTCGAGGAAGTGCGCCGCGAGTTGGAGTTTCTGTATCCGCAGGAGAATCCGCCGCAGAAGATCTGGGTGAAGACCTTTGGCGGGTTTGACGTGTATGTGAACGGGCGGGCGATCGTCTTTCGGCGGGCAAAGGCAAAAGAACTGCTCGCCTACCTGGTCGATCGGCGGGGTAGCTGCGTGACGCTAAAAGAACTCTCCAACATTCTCTTTGAGGACGGAATGTACGATCTGGCGCGAAAAAAATACTTGCAAACCATCTACGCAGACCTTCGGACGACGCTTCGAGGGGCGGATGCAGAGCAGATGCTTGCTAAGACGCACAATAGCTACGGCGTGGACGTGGGAAGTTTCTCCTGCGACAGCTATCGGTTTCTCGCAGGCGATCCGATCGCCGTCAACAGCTACCGCAGGGACTACATGGCGTCGTACAGCTGGGCGGAATTTACGATGGGAGAAATGGAATAAATAATTCAAATACCCCTGTTTTTGTTGTACTTTTGTGGTACTCGCTCTGTTAAACTGGAAATATC
>Cebus_capucinus_imitator_PRJNA485217_SSR047__coassemble_1138_pt1 | contig 24083 bp, 20 predicted proteins | sample Cebus_capucinus_imitator_PRJNA485217_SSR047__metabat2_high_PE_002 | metagenome-assembled genome bin Cebus_capucinus_imitator_PRJNA485217_SSR047 | reverse complement strand
TACGGAAAAATCATCCAGTGAATGATTTTTCCGTAGGTGGAGGGAGCAGGTCACGAAATATTTCAAGGATTTTACAGATCAATATGTTCTGATTGGCGGTGCTGCCTGTGACATCTCCTTTAATGACGATGGTTTGGAGTTTCGTGCCACAAAAGATTTGGATATTGTATTAGTTGTAGAAGCATTGACCAAAGAATTTGGGCAGCAATTTTGGACGTTCATCCAAGATGGCGGCTATCAACATCGTGCACGAAGCAATGGCAACCCACAATTTTATCGTTTTGAGAAGCCTGCAAATAGCGATTTTCCTAAAATGCTGGAGTTATTTGCCAGAACAGAAACTGTTTTGAATCCAAAAGCTGCCCTTGTCCCACTACACATAGACGACACGGTGTCCAGCTTGTCCGCAATTTTAGTAAATCTGGAAGATATTGTAAAAAGATTAGAGCGCGTATACAGCTCATAACATTTCCCATTTATGGTATCATCCACCATCACAAACGGACTAAAAAAACCCCAGAGTTGCCACTCTGGAGGTTTTTGCTTTGGCTGTCTACAATGGACATCTCATATCTTTTAGCCTATTACCAGTATCGCATATGCAAAATACTTTTACAAGATCCCGTCACTCCCCCATCTTCTTCCTCATCCGCAACGCCCGGAAGAATTCCTTCATCATTGAGGAACATTCTTCCTGCATCACTCCAATGCGCGTATCGACTTGATGGTTGAATCCTTCTTCATGAAGCATATCAAGCACCGACCCGGCGCAGCCTGCCTTGGGATTCATACAGCCGATCACAACCTCCGGAATCCGCGCCTGCACGATCGCCCCGGCACACATCGGGCACGGCTCCAGCGTCACATACATCGTACACTCCTCAAGCCGCCAATCTCCCAACTTCTTGCACGCCTTCTTGATCGCAAGAATCTCCGCGTGTGCCAGCGAGCTCTTGTCCGCCATCCGGCGATTATAACCCCTTGCTATGATCCGATCCTGGTAAACGATCACACACCCGATCGGCACATCGCCCAGCGCGAGTGCCTTCTTTGCCTGGCGAAGCGCCTCCTTCATGTATCTCTCGTCAGCCGTCATCCGCAAATCCTCTCTCCCTCTGCGAACCCGCTAAACTCTCCAAAATACGTTTCCTCCACCTTACGCATCCACAGCGTCGCTCCGTCCGCGCGCAGTCTTACAAGAAATGTCAGCGACCCAACGCATTCCCCGCAAAGCTGTACCCGAACAAGAAGACGATCGCCTTCCAGCCACTTTGCGGACGCCGCGGCGGCAAATTCCTCGTCTCCGATCGCAAACTCGCAAAACTTTGTTCCCCAGCCAAACGGAATCTCGTAACGCGCCCCTTCCTTTGAAAGGCGAAGCACACCACCAGAATTTCCATCATTTTCCAAAACCGTAAGCGTCGTAAACCCGCTCTTACACGGGAAAAGCGCGAACGTTCCGGCAAGGCGTTTTAACTGCTCGTCTGCCAATCTCTCGTCCACCGTCTCCTCAAGCACGCGGCGATAGACATTTTCCCGCCCAAACACCGCCTCGTACACGGCGTCAAGAATCCGCTGCGTTCCGCCCTTGATGTTCTGAGAATCCGCAGTCACGACGATCGCAAGATCAAGCTCCGGGTACATCAATACATACTGACCGCCCATCCCGTACATCGCGCATCCGCCACGAACCTGCCAGAACTGATAGCCGTATCCAAGTTGCTCCTCAAACGTCTGCCCAAAGTGCTGCGTCGAAACCACGCACGAGGTTGCGATGCGAAGATAGTCTGCAAATGCCCCCTTTCCATGCTGAATCTGCGCCAGCAGATACTTTGCCACCGCCATCAAGTCACACGGCTTTGCCATCAGTCCCGATCCGCCCATCTCTGCCCCGAACGGATCGCAGAGAATGTACGCCTCCTTTGAGAACCCGATTTCATCTAAAAATACTCCGCGCAGATACTCCAACACGCCCTTTCCGGTGAGTTTCTTCACCAAGGCTGCAAGCGTATGACTTGCGGACGTGTCGTAGTGAAAGATCTGCCCGCTCTTGTGCGTCGGCGGCGTGACAAAAAAGCTCTCCACCCAGTTCTGATCCGAGTGCAATTTATACGTCGTCGCGGAATAGCACGTCTGCATGGACAGCATCTCGCGGATCGTCATCTGAGCAAGCCACGGATGCACCTTTTCCGGAAGATATTCTGGGAAATGCTCCACAATCGGCTCATCGAGCGAGAGTTTCCCCTCCGCCGCCAAGGATCCGATTGCCAGCGAACAAAAGCTCTTCGTCACCGAGAACATCCGGTGCAGACGGTCACGGTGATAGGGGGCGCGGTACGCCTCAAACCGATCCTTGCCGCCCTGGCAGACGAGCAGACTATCCACTGGGATCTCCCAGCCCTGCATTTTCTCCCATAATTTACCAAAATCACGTTCCATTGTCCTGATCCCTCATTTCCTTTGGGGAAACCCCAAATGTTTTCTTGAACACACGCCGAAAAGAAGCAGCGTTGTTATAACCAAGGTACTGATACAAGTTGGACAACCCAATGTCGGAGTGGAGTACCATCTCTTTTGCGTTCGCCATTCGCAGATTCTCCAGGTAATCCGAGAAATTCTGCTGCGTCTCCTTCTTAAATAGGAAGCTAAAGTAATTCTCCGAGATATTAAACTCCTCAGAAATCTTCGTCAGACACAAACTCGGATCGTGGTAGTTCTTCGTGATGTACTCCTGAATCTTTCGGATCAACTCGTTGGAACTGCTGCTTTGAACACATCCGTCACACAATTTGAGTGCAAGATCTCGAAGTTGTTCCAGATTTGTCTCCCCCGTCCCTTCCCAGTCGTATTGGCGGTCGATCGCATCGAGCCACTTTCTCCGTTTCTCTTGATCGGCTTCATTTTCCGAACCCGTAGACACTGCAAGTTGACAACGCTTGCGAAACAGGGTACTGCGAATATCTGCGAGAAGCTGCCTTCTCTGAAGACGAGAAAGCGATCTTGTTTGATCATTTTCCTTCTCAATCACGCCAAACAGCTCCATCACCTGGTCTTTGTTTCCCGCCGAGATCGCCCCGGTCAACTGCACTGCCATGACTTCCGGGTAGTAGTACATATCTCCCGAGTTCGTGTAATAATCATGATAACTCTGGATAAAGTGCTCTCCCGTTGTGATGGACTTTGCATCCTTTGCCTGCTGGTAGGAACGCCAAATATCGTTTAATCGCTCGTTTCGCCAGCCAAAACCGCCCCGGCTCCAGATCCCGTATTGACTCAAAAGCTCTGCGTGGAGCGCGGAAAATGCTGCCACATTGTGCGGAAGCACCTGATTGCCCTCCATCGAGGCAGGCGATACTAAAAGTGTCGCAAAGACGCGATCTGAAGGCTTGTAAATGTAACCCGTGTCCGGGAAATACCGCTTTAAGGCGTCCCGCACCAGCAGATCGTAGTTTTGCATACAAAGTGCCATGTCATCCAGTTGAAGATTATAACTCTCCGACGGATAAACTTCCATATATAATACCTGAAAACAAACGCCTTCCCGATCGAGTTTCAATTCTTTGGCAATATATGAAATCTCGTCCTGTGTCACATTTTCCCCCCGCATAATCCGGCGAAGATACGCTTCCTCGACCTGCGGCCGCTGTTTCTCCACAGTCTCGCTGAGTGAAAACGCCTGCTCCTCTTTGATTGCGAGCTCATTGGACAGCTCGATCACTGGCTTACTATTGAGTATCGTGAAAATGTAAACTGCCGTCGCTCCCAGCGCGACTGCAAGCCCCGTAATCATCAGGAACAGGTCGCGGTATTGCGTGATCGAGTAGTACCGCTCATCTTTTGGCTGACTCAGCACATACTTCCAACCGTTGTAATCCGAACTCATCTCGGTGTAGAGCAGCTCATCCTCCATCTCCTCGCCCTTGCTTCCCAGGGTAAATGCAACGCCGCCCTTTGCATCCGTCGCCTGAATATATCCCCCTCCCATCAGATCTCCCGGGAAATAATCTTCCAGTAGATCTTTGTCAATAACGCAGCACAAATAGGCGTCCACTGCTGCGTTCGCACCTGGGAACACGCTGCGGCTCGCCAACGGATAGACATAGAGATACCCCGGCCAATTACTTCCATATTCTTCCAGTGAAAAGATCATCGCCTGTCCTACGCTTCCGTCCAGTATATTCTGGAGAAGCATCGTCTTCTCTTGCGGACAAAGCAGGGTGTATCTTCCGTAAGAATCGAAGTTCAGAAACTTGGACGAGGACACCACATAGCCTGAGTTCTTCATATAGATAAAGGAGTCGCTGATCGTCACCGTGTCCATCGGAAAAATCAGCTTTAAGTCCTTCTCCACCGTGTACGCCTGATAGTACAATTTTTCCGAATCATTCGCTTTCATCTGCGTGAGCTGACGAAGCGAGACAATATTCGAGGCGCGCTGTGCGGTCGTGCTGATATTCGAGAGCACGTTGTCCACTCTTCGGATGGAGGAAGCAAATGTCACATCCGTCTGTTCACGGATTCCATCTTGGATTCGCTGGTAGGAGATCTGATAGAGTGCGGCTCCCACAACAAGGACAAGAATCAGGATACAGGTATATGATAAGATGAGACGTTTCTGAAAAGACTGATTGCTCATCGCGTTAGACGTTTCTTTTGGTTCTGCCATAAAATTGCACATCCCTTCTTGGCATTTTCCAGTCTTATATAGTATAAAACATTCTTTCCAGAAGGTCAAAAGGAAATTTTGTACCCTGTTCTTAAAATCTGTTCCCTGGTTTTTCCCATACATCCGCAGCAAAATTGGTAAATATGCACAGGTTACTAAGATTTTGGTTCTTGCGCTTGTTGAACTTGTCTGGTAAGATTGTGTCAACAAACAAATACGGGAGGTATGAAACACATGAAGAAAAGAAGACTGGCAGCAGCTGGCCTTGCAGCAGTGATGGCTGCAACTGTGCTGAGCGGATGCGGCGGCTCCGGCAGCTCCTCCAATACTGACTCTTCCAATACAGAGAGCCAGGCAGCAGGAAACACTTCCTCTGAGGACGACATCAAGAAGCCCGAAAAGATCACGATTATGGTAGACGGAACCGTTACTACCAAGTTAAACAACCGCGATGCGTTCGAGCAGCGTTGGGAAGAGCTGACCGGCATTGATCTGGAGATCATTCAGCCTGACCACGACGCTTACTATGACGTTTTGGGACAGACCTTCGCTTCCGGTCCAGAGAACTGGCCCGATGCAATCATCCTTGGTTCTACCTATTATGCAGGCTATGCTGAGGAGGGTGCTCTGTGGGATATGACCGATGCTTGGAACAACTCCGAGTTAAAGGCTTCCGGCAGAGTAAAGGATGAGTCTGTTGTAGATTCCATGAAGATCGACGGCAAGCTGTACGGCTTCCCCGTTGCCCGCGGAAACGGCTGCATTACTTATGTCAAGAAGGCTTGGCTGGACAACTGCGGACTGGAAGCTCCCACAACTTATGAAGAGTACCTGAATATGCTGAAAGCATTCACTGAGGGCGATCCCGATGGTAACGGCGTAAACGGCGACACCTACGGCGTATCTGCAGCTGGTCTGATCGGAACCGAGGCTCCCTACGTCAACTACCTGCCTGAGTTCTATCAGGATGCGTACCCCTCTTTCGTAAAGGGTGATGACGGCGTATGGTACGATGGATTTACCAAGGACAACTTTAAGGATGCTCTGACCCGCTTGAGAGAGGCTTATGCAGCCGGCTACATTGATAAAGAGACTCTGACCAACGGTACCAGTGATGTCCGCAACAAGTTCTACGAGGATAAGTTTGGCGTATTCACCTACTGGGCTGGTACTTGGGCTACCAACTTAAAGAACAACCTGGAAGCCAACGGACTGGACGGCGAGCTGGTTGCGTTAAAGCCCCTTGCTGAGGTAGGTACTTACTTAGAGAGAACTCCACCAGTATGGGCAATCACCGAGGCTTGTGAGAATCCCGAAGGCGTATTCAAGTACCTGATCGAAGGTATGTTAGACAACGGTGATATGCAGACTCTGTGGAGCTACGGTGTTGAGGACGTTCACTGGTCCACCAAGGCTGAGACCGTTTGCGGCAACTCCTACGATGCTGGTGTATTCCACCTGGCAGAGAGCTTAGAGAAGCCCGGCACTCAGTACACCAAGCAGCACTTGGATCCCATGCTGGCAATCGCTGAGTGGCCCAACAACCCCGGCGCAGATGCTATTGCACCTGAGGCAAAGGCAGCTCAGACCACCTTCAACGAGAACGCTCGTCAGGCTCAGCTGGTTCCCTCCACTTCCGAGATGGCTCAGTACAACGGAGATCTGACCACCCTGAAGAACTCCATCGTTGCGGATGTCGTTGTACAGGGTCTGTCCATCGACGATGCTTACGCAAGATTCGAGAGCGAGGGCGGCGCACAGTGGTCTCAGATGATCGTTGATTCCCTGAACGCTGCAAAGTAATATCCGACAACTCATGCAACCCACGATTCAGCCGCCGAAGAGTTTCATCCTCGACGGCTGATTTCGAGAAAGGAAGCCAAATGAAAAATACAAATTCCGAGGCAGCTGTAAAAATGAATAAGCGGTCTCTGGCATCCCAGATTAGATACTACCGTGGATTCTACATCATGTTCCTCCCGGTACTGCTGTTTGCAATCCTGTTCCACTACCTGCCGATGCTCGGCATCCGTTACGCCTTCTTCTCCTACAAGGGAATCAAGGAGCCAGTATTTGTGGGACTGGCAAACTTCCAGAAGATGTTCAGTATGCCCGGTTTCTGGAGTGCGTTCACGAACACCTTCTTCCTGAGCACGATTAAGCTGCTGCTCAACACCTTTATGGCAGTCGGCATTTCCCTGCTGCTCAACGAGCTTCGCTCCCAGACCTTCAAGAAAGTGACTCAGACCATCGTTTATCTGCCTCACTTCATGTCCTGGGTAGTAACCGCATCCGTATTCACCATGCTGTTATCCCCCTCTGCTTCCGGTCTGGTAAACTCCATCCTGATCAAGCTTGGCATCGTAAAAGAAGGAATCTACTTCTTAGGAAGTCAGAAATGGTGGACTCCCGTGTTCTTCCTTGTAAATATCTGGAAGGATACAGGTTGGGGAACCATCATCTTCATGGCAACACTGTCCGGTATCAACCCTGAGCTGTACGAGGCAGCTTCCATGGACGGAGCCGGCCGCTGGAACCAGATGCGCTACATCACCATCCCGGCTCTGGGCAACACCATCATCACCGTGCTGATCCTGAACCTGGCAAAGATTATGAACCTGTTCGAGTCCGTATTCGTTATGCAGAACGATGCAGTTACCAAGCAGGCTGACGTACTTCAGACTTACATTTACACCCAGACCTTCAACTCCGGTGCACTGCCCGATTACGGCTACACCACCGCAGTAGGCCTTGCTTCCTCAGTTGTTGGATGTGTTCTGGTTCTTGTCTGCAACCACGCAAGCTACAAGGTTCGCGGACGCGGAATCGTATAGGAAGGGAGTTTACCGATTATGAAGAAAAAGATAACATTATTTGACGTACTCCTGGTCGTCTTCTTCATCGCAGTGAGTCTGCTTATGCTGATCCCGATCTACAAGGTATTGATCGACTCCCTGGATCTGAAGACTGCTTACGGAATGAAGCTCCTTCCTGAGAAGTTCGGTCTGGCCGGATACATTTCCGTTGTCACCAACCCGACTCTGTACCGTCCGTTCCTGGTATCCTGCTTCAGCACCATCGTAGGTACTTTCATGGGTCTGACCATCTCCACTCTGGGCGCGTATGTCCTGATTCAGTGGAAGATGCCCGGTCGTTCCCTGTTCGCAAACATCCTGCTCTTCACCATGATCTTCAACGGTGGTATGATCCCCACCTACTTGGTTATGAGAAGTTTGGGACTGACCAATACCCTGTGGTCTGTTATCCTGCTCCCCGCAATTAACGTCTACAACCTGGTATTGATGCGTAACTTCTTCGAGGGAATCCCGGTCAGCCTGTTCGAGTCCGCTGAGATCGACGGCTGTGCTCCCATGAGAATCTTCTTTACCATCGTGCTGCCCCTTTCCAAGGCCGCGCTGACTGCAATCGGATTGATGTTTGCCGTTACCTACTGGAACGACTACACCAACTACAAGCTGTACATTACCAACGAGAATCTGTACAACTTCCAGATGAAGCTGCGCTCCCTGATCATGGGTAGTGACCTTCCCAGCGCACTGGGTGGAGCAACTGAGAATACCGTAAAGAACGCGGCAGTTATCGTTGCAATCCTTCCCTTCATGCTGATCTATCCGTTCTGCCAGCAATACTTCATCCAGGGCGTAAACATCGGCGCAGTTAAGGAGTAATTACATATGACGACCTATCAGAATCCAATTCTCTATGCAGACTATTCTGATCCGGACGTGATTCGTGTAGGGAGCGACTATTATATGGTCGCTTCCTCTTTCACATATTTGCCGGGCGTACCACTTCTGCATTCCCGTGACCTTGTGCACTGGGAGATCATCAACTATTGTGTTCCCAGACTTCCGTTTGAAAAATACGAGCTCCCCTCCCACGGTTCCGGAACCTGGGCTCCTGCAATCCGCTACCAGAACGGAACGTTCTTCGTCTTCGTTCCCCTTCCGGATGAAGGCATTCTCGTGGCAAGAAGCAGCGATCCACGGGGAACCTTTTCCCTAAACCTGATCTGTGAGTCCAAGGGCTGGATTGACCCCTGCCCGTTCTGGGACGAGGACGGCAAGGCTTACATGATCTTCGCCTACGCGAGAAGCCGCTGCGGAATCAAGCATCGCCTCGCCTTAGTCGAGATGGATCCCGGCTGTCAGCACCTGATCGGCGAGCCGAAAGTCATCTTTGACGGTCAGCAGATCGCTCCCACAACCGAGGGACCAAAGATGTACAAGCGCGGCGGACTCTACTATGTATTGATGCCTTCCGGCGGTGTCGGAACCGGCTGGCAGTCCGCACTGCGAGCTTCCAATATCTGGGGGCCATACGAGTATAAGATTGTGATGCACCAGGGAAATGCTTCCGTCAACGGTCCGCACCAGGGCGGCTGGATCGACACGCCGGACGGGAAAGATTGGTTTATCCACTTCCAGGATGTTGGAAGCCTCGGACGAATCGTCCACCTTCAGCCCATGTGCTGGAACGGCGGCTGGCCCTTTATCGGCGAAGAACAAAACGGCGACGGCATCGGTGAGCCGGTGAGCGAGTGGATGATGCCCGTTGAGGGCGAACCTGCCTACGAGATCGCAGCCTCCGACGACTTTGCAGGCGAGACACTCGGACTTCAATGGCAATGGTCTGCCAATCCCAACCCGGCAAACTACTCCCTGAGCGACAATCCCGGAAACCTGCGCCTCTTCTGCTACAACCACCCGACGCGCGAGACGTTTCTGTGGCATTGCCCGAACGTCCTGACACAGATTCCACAGGCAAAGACCTTTTCTGCCACGACAAAAGTCACTCTGAACGCCGAGAAGGACGGCGATCTCGCCTGCCTTGGAATCACCGCACACCGCTACGCCTACCTTGCTCTGGAAAAGACTGGAAACGGCAACGCCCTCTGCCTCTACGAGGGCACGGTGACGGAGAAAGAATTTGAGGGCGCGGCGACGGAAACCTGTGTCTGGTCGATCCCATGGGGTTCTGACACTGCTTACCTTTCCATCTGCGTGACGGAAGGCGAAACTTACACCTTCTCCTTCTCTGCGGACGGAGAGCATTTTACGCCCACAAGCTGCACATTCCCGCTGACCAAGAACACCTGGACAGGCGCGAAACTCTGCCTCTGGGCGGCAAACCGCAACAACCACACATCGAAAGGCTATGGGGATTATGAATACATTCACATCCAAAAGTAAAAACGCAGCCTTGGCGGCTTTCAAAGCCGCCGCAAACGGTGATCTGTCAGCTCTCACACAGCTGGCGGATCATTCTTTTAATCTGGAAGACTGCGATGAGGAGGGAAATTGCGCCCTCCATTATGCCGTTTCTGGAGGAAATCTTTCCGTCGTGCGTTTTCTCGTCGAACAGGGCGGGCTCTCCCCGACCTGGGCAAACCAGAAGATGGTCACTCCCTTTGATCTGGCGCACGAAATCTCCCTCAAATCTGGACATCACAGTGAAATCGAGGTATACTTTGAAAATGTCTGCGGCTTTGATTACGATCATTGCCGCCGCAATCCGATTTTGAGAGGAATGCACCCCGATCCCAGCATTGTGCGTGTGGGCGAGGACTACTACCTGGTCAACTCCAGTTTCGTGATGTTTCCAGGAATCCCCATCTCCCACTCCCGCGATCTGGTGCACTGGGAAGTGATCGGCTACGCGGTCACGGACGCTCATTGGATGCGCGAACACCTCGGTCCGCTCGAAGGCGGACGCGGATTCTGGGCTCCCGACATCAGTTTCCACGAAGGACGCTTCTACATCACCGCCACCCTTCGCATGAACGATGACGCCCCCTGCATTCAACAGCAGATCGTGACAAGTTCCGAAAAGCCGGAAGGTCCCTACGAGACGCCGGTGATCCACCCCGTGCTCGGAATCGACCCATCGCTCTTTGCGGATGAGGACGGACGCCGCTATATGCTCTTAAACCGCGGCGCGCGCCTGATGGAAGTCTCCCCAGACGCCAAAACGCTGCTCTCCGAACCAAAACTGATCTGGTACGGCTCCCAAAAGCACGCCCCCGAAGGCCCGCATTTATTGAAGAAAGACGGCTACTACTATTGCTTTCTCGCTGAGGGCGGAACGGGTATGGGACACCGAATCACCGTCGCCCGCTCCAGAAATCTTGCTGGACCATACGAGGACTGCCCCTATAATCCCATCCTTCGCCAGAGTGACGAGGTCGGAGTCTTGCAATGCTGCGGTCACGGAAAACCCGTCTCCACACCGGATGGACGCTGGTTTATCGTCTACCTGTGTTCGCGGTTTCTCGACGGAAAATGGGGAATGCTCGGCAGAGAGACGTGTCTGGACGAGATCACCTGGACGCCGGACGGCTGGCCGATTGTCGCAAAAGACCGAAGGCCCACCACCATGGCGGCTCTGCCACTTCCCAAAGTCACTCTGCCCACCCAGTCCGAAACGCTTCCCTTTGACGGCTGGATCGCACCGCGATTCATCGACGAGAGCCGGATCGCATTGCTCCCCGACCAGACGATTCAGATCGTTGGCGACGGGCTCGACTTAAACGAGCGTCTCTGCGGGAGTCTGTTGTTAAAGTGGCAGCCGGATTTTGACTTTGTGGCGGAATTTGCGATGGAGATTCCAGAAACTGGGGTTTCAGACGAGACGGAGGCAGGTCTTACGCTCTACTACGACGAGAATACCTTCCTCAAGTTCGGCATTTCCCAGGAAAATGTCTTCGTCAAAGAGTATGTCGGCGAAGAATACACCTGCGAGATCACCAAACCGCTCTCAGAGCGCAAACGCACTTATCTTCTCAAGATTGTGACAACGGGCTTACGGCGCGACTTTTTCCTCGATGGACGGCTTATCGCCACTCTGGAAAATGTCACCTGCATTTGCTCAGAAGGCTATCAGAAAGGAAAACGCTTTACAGGCGCAGCATATGGAGTGTACACCTATGGAAAAGATTGTATACGCTGGAGACAGCACAGCAGCATTTAACAGCATTCACTCATACCCCCAGACTGGAATGTCCCAGGGGCTTGCACGTTACGTTTCGGACGAAGTGACGATCCGCAGCTTTGCGCGAAACGGACGCAGCACGAAATCATTTATCACCGAAGGACTTTTGGAAAAATGTGAAAACGCGCTCGAAACAGGCGATCTGTTCCTGATTCAGTTCGGGCACAACGATGAGAAGGATGACGAGGCGCGTCACACCGACCCATTCACGACTTATCAGGAAAATCTCACCGTTTTCGTGGAGACTGCGCGCAGGAAGCAGGCGATTCCCGTCCTCGTCACACCGATCGCCCGCCGTCTCTTTGACGAGGCAGGCAACTTTAAGCCCGGCAGTCACGGCGAATACCCGAAAGCCGTCCGCGAACTCGGCGCGCGCCTGAGCGTTCCGGTCGTTGACCTGACAGCCATCACCGAAGACTATCTCGCACACATGGGAGATATTGCCTCAAAACCGCTCTTTATGTGGCCAAAGGACAACACGCACTTAAAACCCGAAGGTGCTGTGATTATGGCAGGATTTTTGGCAAGGGAGCTTCAGAAGCTGGGCGAGCCTTACAGCCGCTTCTTCCTCGCAGCTCCCACACTCTCCGAGACGTTTTAGGGAAATCCAAGGGGGGATTTGACATCATGGAACATTCCAGACTACTCAAAAATGACGTGGACATGGAGCAGCGTTTCGTCCACTACTACAAGAAATACGGCAACAACTCCGCGCTCGTGCTGATGGGCTTTTACAAAGGGCAGTACCACATTTTCCTGCTCTCCGCCCTTTTCTTCGTGATCAAGCACTCGCCCGCGCTCTTTGCCTCCCTTTTTATGGCAAATGTCATCAACGGGGCGATTCAGGGCGGTCCGGAAGGTCAGCGCGCCATCATCTTAAACGTCGTGATCTGGCTGCTGCTTCTCTCTATTCACCTGCCCGCCAACTGGCTGCACAGCAAGTTTAAGAGTCAGGTGATCCGACGAACCGAGGCAGGGCTTCGAGAGGCACTCGTTCGCAAACTTCAGGAACTCTCGATCCCCTACCACACCGGGATTCAGTCCGGTCGCCTGCAATCGAAGATCATCCGCGACGTGGAGGCAGTGGAAACTTTGTCCGAGCAGCTCTTCGTCAACTTGATGAACATTTTGCTCAACTTGACGATCACGCTCACCATCACCGCGGTGAAAAACCGCATCATTCTCATCTTCTTTATACTGGTCGCGCCCGTTGCCTCCGTCACGGTCTTTGCCTTCCGGCGAAGAATCCACGGCGAGAACCGCGCCTTCCGAAAGGAGATGGAGAATACCTCCGCCCGCGTGATGGAGATGGTGGAGATGGTTCCCGTCACACGCGCACACGCACTTGAGGAGGTCGAGGAGCGGCGAATCAGCGAACAACTCGCAGAGACTGCCGAGAAGGGATACCGCCTCGACATGATTCAGGCGCATTTCGGAGCCGTCAGCTGGTGCGTTTTTCAGGTCTTTCAGGCTCTCTGCCTTGGCTTTTCCGGCTTCATGGCGTTGAGCGGCAAGATTCTGATCGGAGACGTGGCGTTCTATCAATCGAGCTTTGGAACGGTCGTCAACCAGTTCTCCTCATTGATGAACCTTCTGCCCATCTTGACGCGCGGTCTGGAGTCTGTCTCCTCCATCGGGGAAGTGCTCTCGTGCGAGGATGTGGAGAAAAACGAGGGCAAGCAGCAGATGGACGATCTGGAAGGCAATTATTGCTTTTCCCACGTCAAATACACCTACCCGCACTCTGACCAGCACGTTTTGACGGACTTTAACCTTCAGGTTCACTCCGGCGAGACGATCGCCTTTGTCGGAGAATCTGGTTCCGGAAAGACCACGGTGCTCAATCTCCTCATCGGATTTATCACACCCGACGACGGACGGCTGACGATCGACGGCATCGACGTAAACGACATCAACTTAAAGAGTTACCGCCGTTTCCTCTCCGTTGTTCCGCAAACGCCCCTTCTCTTCTCCGGAACGATCCGCGAGAATATCGCCTACGGCATGGATGATGTCTCGGACGAGGAAGTCTGGAAGGCGGTGGAGGCGGCAAACCTGCGCTCCGTCGTCGCAAAGCTCCCCAACGGACTAGATACTATGGTGGAGGAGCACGGCGGAAACTTGAGCGGCGGTCAGCGTCAGCGCATCGCAATCGCCCGCGCAATCATCCGCAATCCCAAGGTGATTATCCTCGATGAGGCAACCTCCGCATTGGATGTCGTCTCCGAGAAGGAGATTCAGGAAGCACTCGACCGCCTCGTCAAAGGGCGCACTACCTTCATCGTCGCCCACCGCCTCTCCACGGTTCGCGATGCCGACCGCATCGTGGTTCTCGAAAAGGGGCGCATCTGCGAGTCCGGAAGCTACAAGGAGTTGATGGCACTCAAAGGAGAATTTTACCAGATGGAGAAGTTACAGATGGCACTGCGATAAGCGGTGCCTCGTTTTTTATAGGGAAACTGCGTCCTATGAAACACACTCCGCTATGGATTGCTATTCCGCAAACTCCATACGGATGTCCGTGTACCAATATCCGAACCGCCCCGTTCCTTCCGGCTGACGTTTTGCCAGGACAAAATGCGGGAAGCCAAACATGGAAGCCATATACTTTTCGTTGCTGTAATAATGGCCCGGGACGCCGAGGAGGTAGCGCACTCCCGCCGTCGTAAGCTCTACTTTTGCGAGCAGCAGATAGCGGTAATTGTAGTAACCGTGCAATAAAAAGCTGTTGTTGCCGTAGCTCCACGTCTCTCTTGGCAAAAGCCCAATGTCCTGTGGTTTTATGACAAGGATCTCGCTCGTCCCACTGCAATCAAACGCCTGCACCTTGGGGCAGCGCCGCCGAAACGCGTCCCAGAGCTGCCCCGTTTTGCGGCTCGCCCGCTCTTCCTCCTCAAGACGCTTGAGCTGGCTTGGATCTCCCAGAGGAAATTCTTCCCAGTTTTGAGGTAACGCGGCAGGCTGTGATACGGCAGTCTGTGAAGTTCCCGGCTGGTTCTGTTTTGTCTGGGAAATGTTAGAAGCCATATCCGATCGCGCTCCCCAGTTTCTTTGTTGCGAAAATGAGCTCTGCACTGGCTGTGTCGTCACAGCCTGAGCCGTTTCTGGCTGCACGTTGGCGTTTCTCTGCTGTGAAAGTGCATTTTGCCCAGGCTGCATCATCGCGTTCTGGGTAACTCCCGGCTCTCCCTGTCTTTTCTGGGAAATATTAGAAACCGCGACCGGTCTTGCCTGTCCAAAACGAGGCAAGATTCCGTTTTTCCCAAGCCTCCCCACCCCGGAGAGAATCCCCGAATCCCGCCCATACGGCGGCTCCACCGGGCGGTCAGCCGGTTGATCCCAGCGAAGCGGCGGAGCAGTCGGCGTCGCCTGTGCTCTGCGCTGTAAGGGGGCGGCAAGATTCGCCTCTCCCAAACTCTGCCTTTCGTCTTGCGAAATCTGCGCGCTTCTATTTTCCACCGCAACATCACCTGAACTCTGTTTTTCCTCTTGCGTCGCCTTCTCGCCTATTCCTTCCGCCTCAATATCACCCAAGCTCCGACTTTGATCTCGCACCTCCTTCTCATCTATGCCTTCCACCTCAACATTACCCAATCTTTGCACTTCCCGTTCCTGGCAAACCTCATCTTGCGTCTGCGCCTGATAGAACGGAATTGCTTCTTCCCGATCCCCACTCACGCATTCCGGCACGTTTTCTTGATTCAAAAATTCTTCTCCGGAGTCTATCTTTATCCCAGTTTCATCACTCTGAGTCGCCTCCACCGCCGACTCCGCCGCCATCTCCGACTCTAACGCGCTCTCACTCTCAATCGCCTCCCCAGAAGCAGCTTCCCGCTCAATTTCTTCTTCCAGCTCTCTTGCAACTTTCCTTGCCCGCTCCTCCAACGCCTCTCCTTCCAGCGCGTCTTTGGCTTCCAAGTTTTTCGCGCTCACCGTCTCAAGTTCCACCTCTGCGGCGTGCGTCACCGCGTCCTCCCAGATCGTGGTGTAGCACCGCCAAGAATCTCCCCGCTCATGGATCGTCAAGCCGAAACACTCGTCCATCGTGATCCCGCTTCCGGCAACATTTTCCACGGAAACCGTCGCGCGAAACTCGCCCGCTCCGCTGCGTACAAAGATATTTCCAAGGCTAATCTCCTGTTTTGGCGTCAAGAGATAGACTTCCAACTCTCCTCCGCCCACATAGACCTTCTTCACATTCACGCTGATCCTGCACTGTCCGCTCCTGGACTCCAGCTTCGCAAACCCAATATTTCTCCCTTTGACCTCGCCCTCATAGGCGTATATGTAAGAAATCAGACGCCTGTAATTTGCCATATCCCCACTCCCTCACAAAATCAACAAACGAACAACAACTAATACTAACATATGTAAATTACCCTTGAAAGTATGATAAAAAAATGTTATCCTTTATTTGAAGTATTTCGGAAATTTTTTCTTTTTTAGAAAGGCGGGGTTTTGTTATGAAGATTTGCAAAGTGAAAAACTACGACGAGATGAGCCGTATGGCAGCCAATATGCTGTTCTCCCTCATCACCTTAAAGCCGGACTGCGTTCTCGGTCTTGCCACGGGTTCCACGCCCATCGGCACTTACAAGAACCTGATTGCCTCTTACGAGAGCGGCAACCTGGACTTTTCTCAAGTAAAAACCGTCAATCTGGACGAATACAAAGGACTTCCCAGAGACAACGACCAGAGCTACTATTATTTTATGCAGGACAATTTATTCCAGCACGTCAACATTGACCAGGCAAATGTCAACCTGCCCGATGGAATGGTGGCTGACGCCGACGCGGAGTGCGCCCGCTACGACGCGCTCGTAAAGAGCCTTGGCGGCGCGGATTTGCAGGTATTGGGACTTGGAAGAAACGGACACATCGGCTTTAACGAGCCGGACGAGGTATTTTCCAGAGGAACGCACTGCGTTGCCCTGACCGAGAGCACCATCGAGGCAAACCGCCGCTTCTTTGCCGACATCAAAGATGTTCCCAGAGAGGCGATCACCATGGGCATCCAGACGATTATGAGTGCGAAGAAAATCCTTCTTCTGGTGAGCGGTGCGGATAAGGCGCAGGCACTCCACGACGCCATCTACGGTCCCATCACTCCAAGCCTGCCCGCCTCCGTCCTTCAGCTGCACCCCGACGTCACCATCATCGCGGACGAAGCCGCATTGGGCGAATAAAGACAACAAAAAACGGTACATGGCTGTAATGGCTATGTACCGCTTTTTTTATTTTATTAACTCAACGTGTCAAGATCCGACTCATACACCAGCACATCCGCATCGCTCTGCTGAATATCGCTTCCGGAGTAATTTGCTCCGTTCACCAGCAGCTTCAAGCTCTCCAGCTCATAGTTGTCGATGAAGGTATTTCCAATTTCTGCAAGGAACATCTTGTCCGAGCATCCCTCGCCGCTCTTTGCCTCGCTCAGATCAAGCGTCGCCGTATCGTCCGTTTTCTCAAACTTGATTACCTTCGTTCCCTCGGTGAGCACGCCGTACTCCACCAGCTTGTCCACCAATTCCTGAGCGTCCATCTCCTCGCTGGAGAGAGAGTCCATGTCCTGCGTCACGCCGTCGCTCTCGTCGCTTCCGTGATAGATCGAGACGATTGCCACCGGAGCAACGTCGGGATCCGGAACCTTGTCGCTCGCCCCACCGGTCGTGCTGGGAACCATCTCCTCCCCGCTCGCACTCTCCTGCGGCGCGTCCGCCGTTGTCTGCGCCTGGCTCTCTGTCTTCTGCGCTGTCGGGGTACAAGCTGCCACGGAAAGTGCCACAGCCGCCGTCAAAATGCCCATCCAAAATTTCTTCATAATTAAAAGTGCCTCCTTAGTTCTTGTCCTCAAACTCCCGAAACCAGGAATTGAGTTTTGTCACCGCCTTGATCAAAACCTCAAGTTCTTGAGGAGTCAGCTCCTCGCTGATGCCGTCGATCATCGCCTTGTGGAAATTCGCATGGTGCTCAAACACTTCCTTTCCCTTCTCGGAGAGGGACACCAGCACCACGCGCCGGTCTGCCTCACTTCTCTGGCGCACCACATAGCCCTTCTTAACCAGGCTGTTCATGGAGATCGTCAGCGTCCCCACGGTCACGGACAGCGTCCTCGCAATCGAGGACATATTTTTCGGCTCGCCGAGCCCGATCGCCTCAATGACGTGCATATCATTGCTGGTAATATCGGGGTATCCGGGCGTTCGCACCGCCCTCTGTTCGATCCCCAAAATGTCGCGAAACAGATTCACCAGCACATCGTTCAGCGTTTCATATGTTCCCACAAATAGATCCTTTCATTCATACCAAAGGCTTCTCACTGATTGTATCGTATTTCACATTTTCATACAAGTTTGATTTTCTTAGGAAATTCTTACAATCCAACCATCTTTCGGAAAGCCTCGCCGCGCTCCTCAAAATTTTTGAAAATGCCGTAACTTGCCGCCGCCGGAGAGAGCAGACAGGAATGTCCCGATCTGCACACACGTTTTGCGACTTCCACCGCATCTTCCAGATGATCGACCACAATCAGCCGCTCTTTTCGCGAAAACTGCGGATATTTCTCCTCAATCTCGCGAAGAATCCGCCGCCCGGTCTCCTCCATCAACACGATATGCGGCACGCTGCACTCCGAGAGAAACGCAATCAAGTCATCATACTCAATTCCCCGATCCATTCCCCCGATCAGCACCGCATCCGTATCAATAAGCGTCTTCATCGCCTGAATTGCCGTGTCACCGATCGTCGAGATCGAATCGTCGTAATACTTTACGCCGTCCTTCACACCGATCAGCTGAAGGCGATGTGGAAGCGGCTCATACGTTTTGAGTCCCCTGGAAAATGCCTCTGCCTCCACGCCGAGCATTCTCGCCACCGCATACACCATGCCGATGTCAAAATAGTTGTGTTCCCCAAGAAGCCGAATCTCATCCACCGGAATCTCGTACCGTTCCCCGGCATAATCCACCGCCCACGCATTTTCCCGTGAGTTTTCCACATTGATGTCCACATTCGCACCGTTCAAATCCACCTTCAAAAGGTGCGATGGGCACGTTCCCTCTTTTGGAAGGCACTGTACATTGCATACAAGCACATCCTCCGCCTTCTGATTGCGGAAAATGTTCTCTTTTGCCGCCACATACTTCTCCATCGTGCCGTAATGATCGAGGTGTTCCTCGTGAATGTTCACCAAAATCGCAATGTGCGGGGAGACCGTCATATACTCCAGCTGATGGCAGGAAAGCTCAAACACGATCTGCGTCTTGGCGTCAATCTCCTCGATTCGGTCAAATGCCGGGATTCCAATATTTCCCATAAGAGTGCAGTCCTTGCCCGCGCTCTTTAAGATATGGTACAAAAGCGACGTGATCGTGCTCTTTCCTTTTGTCCCGGTGATTCCCACGATCTGGTCGCGAAAGATCTGGAAAAATACCTCTGCCTGCGAGAGAACCTGACAGCGGTACTCCTCGATCGGGCGTTCCAGCACGATTCCCGGACTCTTAAACACCACGTCGTACTCGTCCATATGGCTCTGATAGTCCGCGCCGGAGTGCCAGACCGCCCCGTCCGGAACATTTCCCGACGGCTCTCTCTGATCCGCAATCCCGATCGCGGCGCAGCTTCCAAGCCGCTTTAACACCTGAAACGTGGACTGTCCTTCCCTTCCAAATCCCAATATCAGCACCCGTTTTCCTCTCACCCACGGGTCAATCCGCTCGATCATCGTCATTTGTCCTCCACACAGTTCTCGCGAACAAGGCTCAAAAGCTCACCCGGAACGAGATTTTCCTCATCAAAGTAACTGGAAAATGTATCGCCCGCCGCCCGGTACGCGCCGTACAAATCCGTCTCTTTGTAGCGCGCAAGAAGCAACGGAAGCTCCTTCTTCTCATCCTCAAACTTCTTGATTGCCAACACCAACGCAGTGTTGATCTCATCGCGGCTTCCCACGCACTCAAACGGCTTTTCTTCCAGGATTCCCGTCAGCTTGTCCAGCGTTTCCGCCATCGTCACGTCATTTAACATATCCGCGCCAAAGATTTCTCTGAGCCGCTCCGGCTCCAGAAACGGAGAGAGAATCACATACACGAACAGGCACTTGGGGCAATGACCGCACCAGGAATCCGTCTTGCTCCCCGCGTTGCAGCTACGGAAAATGTTGTGGTAAGCCGTGCAGCGCGCAAAGAATTTCGCGATCTGAAACTCACTCAGCGGGCGAAGCAGGCTAAAGTAAAGCGCGCTCTGCGGCAGGTACTTCTCGGAATACTCGTGAAAATCCTTCTCGAACTGGAAACTTTTGGAATATTGGTGGTTTACCGTTGTTCCGGGGACCGTGCTCTCGTTCGCACTCGACTCGTTGGAGAGCGCGATCCGCGACAATCCCAGAAGGCGCGCCGCAAGTAAGGTGGAAAATGCCACCAGCGCGGAAAATGGCGTGTGACCGTTTAAGTATCCCTGACGGTTTAGTTCCAGCATCCGCGCATCGAGCGTCCGCTTCACCTTCATCAAGTGATCGCCGCAAAGTCCCGCAACCTCCGCCGTGTGCAGCGTCGCGCCGCGCGGGTTGATGATGTAGCCGTAGACGGGAACGCCCGCCTTTTTTAACAGTTCCAGTGTCACCACCGAGTCCTTGCCTCCGCCGATGGGCACTAACACGCCGTCATTTCCAGTAATCTCCAGATTCTCACCTGTGATCGCTTCCCCGGCACTCGTGATGTGCATAAAAGTCTCTGGATCTACATTTTCAATGTGATTGACGTAGAAGAACTCGCCCAGTCCGTCAAAGTAGAGCTGCTTCCACCAGACAATCTCCTCCTCACAAAGGCTTCCCGCCTCTACGATGACCTCCGGCGAGCAGGTGATCTTCCAATAACTTACCAGCTCCACCAGTCCCAGAGAGAACGCCATCCGGCGCGTCAGGGCATCATTTTCCCACGCAATTCCCGGCTTTTTCGGAAATCTCCACTCCGGTGCAAACTTTGACAGTCCCTCAATCTCAAAATGAAAGACCAGGTGAAGTTCTTCCCCCAGGTCCTCAACTTCATAACTTCTGTAAAAAAACCGCGGAAACTCTTTCCGCAGGCTCTCGTATCGCTCCATGGCCGCTCCTTTTTCCTAGAAAACATTTCACACCCAATCTTACTTCATCCCAGCCATATTTGCAATACTTTATGCCATCCCAGCAAAGACTACACTCGCAAAAATACCGACAGCCGTGGCAAAAAGCGCGCCAGCCAGCGTGTAGCGCGTCTTTGTGATCCCGACAGCCCCAAAATACACACTCATGCAATAAAATACGGTCTCCGTGCTGCTCATCAAAACCGAGGCGAGCATCCCGATCGGAGAATCCGGTCCATATTCCTTGAAAATGTCGAGGACAAGCCCGGTTGCGGCAGAATTTGACACCAACCGCACCAAGATGACGGGGACGATCTGCGCCGGAAGGTGCAAAAAAGCTGCCGGAGTTTTCAGAACTTCCCCGATCACCTCCAAAAGTCCCGATGCGCGCAGCATACCAACCGCTACCAAAAGCGCGACAAGCGTCGGACAGATCCCCGCCACGGTCTTCATTCCCTCTCTTGCCCCCGCAAGAAAGTCCTCCATCACATCTCTCCCCGCCAAAATCCCAAATCCCACAATGTAAAATACCACAAGCGGCACAAGAGCTTCCGACAAAAACAAAAATCCCCCCACATCACACCTCCGAACACGTTTGGTCTATCGTATTCCGGGGCGGGGGAGGGTTATGATTATTATATATTTTTATGTTTTTATTACTTTTTCTTACTTTTTAATTAAGCATATTGCATATTTCATTTATTGGTGATATTCTTCTTTACAAGAATATTTTATATAGGGAGATGATTCCATTGGGATTTTATTCAATGTTTCTTGATTTCATGTAAGGTATTAGAGATGGAGGTGAACCCAATCAGTCAGCGAAAAACTCGTCATCGCGCAAAATTTGATGTTGAAGAAAGCAAATTGCCTGCTTATCGGAGATTGCAATGGATTCATTATGGCATCGCACTCTTTTTCATTTGCATGGTTCTATCTCCGTTTGCCCTCTATTTCTATGGGAAACTTACTTATACGACAGAGAGTGTCTACAAAGTGATCTGGGGTATTACCTTGCCATCTGATCTCAAACGATTAGATAATCAAAGCACCCGTGACTTTCATGGAGATGGGGAACGCCACAGCGTATATCTTCTTCCCCAGAAAGAAAATGCCCACAATCGCTTTGCAAACTTTCATTCCGATCCGAACCAGGAAATTGAGGAGATCTGTTTGGACATTATAAGCTCTCTGGATGTAAAACCCGAATATTTTCCAGATTTTGAGACGCCTTATTGCTGGAAAAAATATACCAAATCCCAAGATATATTAGTCATCGTATACTTTCCGGAGAAGGCAACTCTTCATTTCTTTCAAGAGCTAAGCTAAGGAGGTTTTTATGAAAATTGAACTTAGAAGAATAAGCAGTTTAATGAACATAGCTTGTTCTTCCGATTTGTTTTCAATGACTGCTTGAACTCTTCCAGACAAGAAATATTCATTCCTTACACTTACCTCTAATCCACTTCCTACTTTTACCTTTCCCATTAATTTGTTCATTTTTTTCTCCTTTCAAATTTTTATCTCCACATCCGCCTTCTGGATCGTTTCCTGACGGTGGGCGATCAAGATGATTGTTTTTTGTGTGCGATACGCGTTGATAAATTCATTGATTACGCGCTCAGATTCCAGATCAAGCGCGGAAGTTGCTTCGTCCATCACGATGATTTTTGCGTCTTTGAGTATCGCCCGCGCAATCGCGATGCGCTGACGCTCACCACCAGAAAGGCTACGTCCCCCGTTCTCCACAATCGTGTCATACCCATTGGGTTGTCGCCGAATAAACGCATCCGCACCCGCGCATTTTGCCGCCTGCATGATCTCTTCTTTTTTCTTTCCTGGCGCGCCATACGAGATATTTTCTGCGATACTTACATGATACAAGTACGGTTCTTGTGGCACATACGCGATCTGTTCCCGTACTGCCCGGTAGCCCCAAGTTCTGATTTCCCGCCCATAAAGGAAAATATTCCCGCCATCAATCGGATAAAACCCCAAAAGCAGCTTCATCAACGTACTTTTTCCACATCCCGTCCGCCCGGTCAGGGCAGTTACCCGGTTTTTCTCAAATCCAACACTTAGATTTTCAAATAATTGCGTTCCATCCGGATAAGAAAAGCTGACCCGATCAAATAATATTGCAAACTCATTCTCCTTCTCCCGGATGATCGTGGTATCTGTTTCCTCCTCAGACTCTAAAAATGTGAATAGCTCCTTCATATAGGAAAGCCGTTCCACAAGTTCTGGAACATATTTTCCCATTTGGAGAAAATGATAGCTAAACGGCGCGTAAATGACGTAAATTGCAACTAGTTCCTTTAGCTGCACCATCTTCCAGCTTGCCATCCATACGCCTACCGCCAGAAACAAAACTGCTCCAAGCAAATCAAATCCCGTTTGAAAACACTCCAGAATTGAGAAATATATTGTTCTTCGCACCTGAATTTGAAACAGTTTTTGCAAAACTCCTTCATATTTTTCCTTCATCTTCCTCTGTATCCCATACAAGCGAATCATACGAGATCCGCGGAAAATATCCAGAAACACAGCTGTTTCCTCTTCTTTTTGCACCATCATTTCTTCGCTGACTGCGCGAATCGGTCGATCCAGATACAGATTCAAGAAAAATAAAATCACATCCAAGCTCACTAACAGAAACGCCATTTTCCAGTTCATTGCAAACATTGCAACCAGATACACACTGACAGAAATAAAAGGCGTCAAAACTCTGCGAAACCGTGAACCATACACATCTGCCGCCTGCTCGATATGATAACCGAGTTTTGTCAAAAAGCTCCCCTGTAAATCGCTCTCATAACGTTCCATCGGAAGGCGCAATGCTTTTTTATAAACCATTCGCTGTAAATTAGCAGTCGCACGTTTTGCCTCGTCATTATAAAGAATCGTAAAAAACCGCCAAAGCACAATGAGAATAATGCCAAAGAAAAAGTTTTTTACAATCATTCCCGGAATTTTCTCATATGTAGCGTCCTCCAGCACTTGATAAATCGCTTCAACCAGATGCGAGGTCAAAATATCAAGCAATGAAATCAATGTTGCCATTGCAAAAATTGCAAATAGATAGCCCCATCTTCTTCTCCTCATATTCTTTAAGGCATTCCCTAATACTTCCACCATCACACCTCCTCTCCTTGTTTGAGTTTTTGATATCTTCCATTTTTTAAAAGCTGTTCCTCCTCTGTACCGGACTCCACAATCCTTCCCTGATCCAGGACAAAGATCTGGTCTGCCTGTGATATTGTGGAGAGTCGATGCGCGATCATAAGAA
>Cebus_capucinus_imitator_PRJNA485217_SSR047__coassemble_1136_pt1 | contig 24141 bp, 21 predicted proteins | sample Cebus_capucinus_imitator_PRJNA485217_SSR047__metabat2_high_PE_002 | metagenome-assembled genome bin Cebus_capucinus_imitator_PRJNA485217_SSR047 | reverse complement strand
CTATCGAGAGGCGCTGTATAAAGAGTATAACATCTAATAACGAGAAAGGTCAGAACACCGATTCTGTTGGCATTCTGACCTGATTTTTATTTCATAATAATCTCTCGGAATCCTGAGAGATTATAGTCAGCACATCTGACAATGGACATTGAGAATTAAAGTTCTTGGAGGTGTTGCTCTCAAACGAACGCGCGCCAGAGGAGAATCGAAAGGTTCTGTTAGAGGACTACGGAATCGAGACAACAGGCTCAATGGAAAGGGAGATGAGTGATATGTGTAACCTGAGTCAGGGAATTGAGGATCGGGGGATCACACTCGGAAAAGAGAAACAGGCAAAAGACTCCGCGATTCAGATGTACCAGGATAATGTTCCTGTGGAGAAGATCGCACTGTACACGGGATATGCAGTAGAGACCATCAAGGAGTGGATCGCTCAGTGAAAATCTAAGACACAAACACACAAGCCACAGCACCTCGCTGTGGCTTGCTTCATCTCTTCTATAATATTACTCTCCCAGAATACTTCTCGCAACACTGATTCCGTTTGCGGACGCCTGCTGGAGACCGCGGGTGACGGAAGCACCGTCGCCGATGGCGCGAAGTCCCTTGACACTCGTCTCAAAGTCCTTGTTGACGACAACCTTATTGGAGTAGAATTTCACCTCAACACCGTAGAGTAACGTCTCATCACTTGCGATGCCGGGGGTCACTTTATCCAGAGCAAGAAGCATTTCCTCGATGTCCTTCATAATCCGGTACGGGAACACCAAAGACAGATCGCCCGGAACCGCATCCTTTAAGGTGGGGATCAGGTTATTTCTGCACAGACGCTCCTCCGTGGTGCGGCGTCCTCTCTGGAAGTCGCCGAACGTCTGAACCATGATTCGCCCGCCGCAGAGCATATTGGACAGCTGAGCGATATGCTTGCCGTACTCGATCGGCTCGTTGAAGGGCTTTGTGAAGTTCTTACTCACCAGCAGTGCGAAGTTGGTGTTGGTGGTCTTAAAGTCCTTGGACTTGTAAGCGTGACCGTTTACAACCGCAAGACCGTTCTCATAATACTCCGTTGCAACCTCGCCGGACGGGTTGGTACAGAACGTACGCACCTTATCGTCAAAGGTGGGCGTGTAGTAGACCAGCTTTGCCTCGTAGAGATTCTCATTGAGGAACTTCATGACCTCATCGCGAACCTCAACGCGCACGCCGATGTCCACGGTTCCAACCTGCGTCTCAATGCCGTGGTCGTTGCAGATGTGGGAGAACCAGTCAGAGCCTTCGCGTCCGATTGCAGACACGATCTCCGGCGCGTAGTACGTCTCGTCTTTGTCCGTGACAACACCCTTTGCAGCATTTTCCTCGATCAAAATATCCTTGACCATGGTGTTAAACTCCATCGAAACGCCCTGTGCGAGCAGATATTCCTGAAGTCTTGTATAGATCTTGTAGCCTTCCTCCGTGCCAAGGTGGCGGATCGGGCACTCGATCAGCTTTAAGTTCGCCCCGATGGCTTTGCGGCGAATCTCCTCGATCTCGCGCTGCTTATCCACGCCGTAGACGCTGGAATCCGCACCGAACTTTAAGTAAATGTTGTCGGACTCCTTAATCAGCTCAGAAGTCTTCTCATAGCCGAGAATCTCCGGCAGATTTCCGCCGACATCCGGGGACAGGGAGAGCTTTCCGTCGGAAAATGCTCCGGCTCCGGCAAATCCCGTGGTGATGGAACAGGGCTGGCATCCCACGCAGACTTTCGTCTTTCTCTTGGGGCAGACGCGCTTTTCGATGGGGCGTCCCTTCTCAATCATGAGAATTTTCATATCGGGCTTTTTCTGGATCAGCTCGTAAGCACAGAAGATTCCGGACGGACCGGCTCCGATGATAATGACGTCAAAATTCTTACATTCACTCATGAACTAAACTCCTTTCGGGGTGACTTGTGGACATGGAAAATGCCAGCTGGCAAGAGCACGGTGGATCGCGTAACCATGTCTTTGGCTGGCACATATATGTATTTTATCACAAACATTTTCCAGGTGCAAGGGGAAAACCGGAAGAAAATACAAATATTTCCGTCGCAACCCCATCTAGTCAATCGTTTCTTCTTCTGGTAAAATGGACAGATGAGAGAGGAGCGAATTGTCATGCCACAGGAAATCTTTGATCCCTATATCTGGACAAAAGAAAATAAGACCATCATTCATTCCAAGCACCAGATCAGCGGGCTTGGAAATTTTACCCATCAAAACACACAGGGCTCCACGCCGCCTTCACCCCTGCACTACCACACGAACATTCTGGAGATTCACTGCATGGTGAAGGGACAGCGCACGAGCCTGATTGAGGATAAAGGATTTTTCCGCACCTACCATTACACCGGAAACACCGTCTTTTTGACTTTCCCATTTGAGATTCACGGAAACGGGGAGGGGGCTCAGCTTCCGAGTGAATTTTACGCGTTTCAGATTGACCTGTCTGATCCCGGAAGCCTTTTGGGTCTCGACAAAGAGTACAGCAATTCGCTCGCGCGGATTCTTCTGGGTCTGAAAAACCGCCAGCTGCACTTTGATTCCAGCCACTTAAACTGGATTCGGACGGCATTTAACTTCATCGCCTCGCTCGACCCGGAGACGATCCGCGTCGGCGTACAATTTCTGACGTGTTTTCTGTACAGCCTTCCATATCTGACGCCGATAAACGGCGAGGAGACAAAAGACATTGACGAGCCGATTTACCGCTCGATTGTACACCTCAGCACGCACTTAAAAGAGCCGATGCAGCTTCAGGATCTCGCCGACATCGCGGGATATTCCCTGTCGCACTACAAGCAAAAGTTCAAAAAAGAAGTCGGAATCACACCGTCCGAGTACGTCATGCTCCAAAAACTGGAATACGCGAAGCGGGCGTTGGCGCAGACGGACGAGAGCATCACGCAGATCGCACTGGATCTGGGATTTTCTTCCAGTAACTACTTCTGCTCCGTCTTTCGCAAATTTATGGACTGCACGCCCAAGGAGTACCGACGCAAGTATCAATGAGCCGTTTTCACCCATTCTCGAAACATTTCCCAGATAATGGAAAACGGTGCGGGGCCGACGGAGAGTAAAAATGTGTGAAAGTCTTTTGGGGAAAATGCTTCGCCCAGGGCTGTCTCGGCGGCGCGCCGGAGATTTTTGATCTCAAGCGAACCGACGTAGTATTGCAGATAGTTGGCAGGATTCTCCGCCACATCGTAAAAGATGGTGGAGATTACGCTAAGATCGTCAATCTGAAAATACGAGTTGAGGTACTCTTTCGTCTGCGCCAGATCCCATCCCGCGTAGTGGATTTGAATGTCAAGAAGCGCGTACAGACCGAGTGTAAAGGAGCTGTTTCTCGCAAGAAGCGTTGCGAGATTTGGGTTCACGCCGTCTGCCATCTGATACGAGAGCTGCTCCACATACGTCGCCCAGCCTTCGTTATAGCTCGTAAAACTCAGGAGTTTTCGCAGGTTGGAGGAATTATGGGCGTTGAAATATTGCGTCTGATACATATGACCCGGATAGCCTTCGTGGGCGAGCGTGGCGTAGAGACTGTCTTCGCCCGCACTGCTGCCGTGGTTGATGTAAATGCTGTTGTCCTTGGGGCGATCGAGCGGAACCGTCAGATAAAAGGCTGGGCTTAGGTATGGCTCCAGCGCGGTCGGAACGTCCTTTACCTCATAGACGCACTCGTCAATCGGCGGGAAATCTGCCTGTGACTTGCGTTTTAAGTCTTCCAAAATCTCAGTCGGGTCATTCAGCGAAAAGCGAAAGTTCTTTGCCTGCTCGGAGAGCGACGGATCCGACGAAAGTAGCGCGTTCATCTCCTGAAGATCGGAGAACATCTGCTGACCGACGGCATTTTTTAACTCCTCGATGGTCGGATACGACGGCCCGATTTTGGATTGAACAAGGTACTCGTAGTACGCCTTGCCCTGCGGAAAGTAGAAGAGTCCCTTGGTATTTTTCCCTTTCCCGCGAAGCGATTTCAATCCCGCACACAATTTCTCGTAAGCCGGGACAAAGTGCTCGTTTAAGACCTGTTCATTCTGGGAAATGTAAGCGGTTCTGTCTGCGTCCGAGATCCCGTCTACCCCTTCCAATCGTTTTGCAAATGTCTCTTTCAAAAATTCATTTCCAGCCTGCGTCACATATACCTTGCAGGAATCTAGGAGCCGATCAATCACCGTGTCGCAGGGAGCAAGCCCGGCGGCTGCCTTTTGCTGCTCAAACTCCAGAATTTCCCCATAATATCGGTCAATATCCGTCAAAAGAAGCAGGTAATCGCGCACATCCTGTTCGCGGTAGAAGGCGTACTCTGAGAGGAGGATGGGAAGCTGCGCCTGGATGCCGATGGTGGAGGAGAGCGGCTGCTCGTAGAGTTCCAGCCCGGAGGCAAGCGAGCGCGTTGTGAGATAATTTTCCAGAATCCGGTAAGTCAGCGCGCGGTCTTTGGAAAGATTTTCCTGGGAAATGTTTCCGAGACTTGCAAGAATCGCTTCGATCTGGTCGGAACTGTCCGTGGAAAATGTCCCGAACGTGCATGGATAGACCGTGATCCCAAACGCAGAGGGGTCAGCAAGCGTGTAGTGGAGCGTGATGAGGTCGCTGGATACCTCGCTGCGAAAGAGGTCTTCACTCAACCGGTCAAATGCCGTATCGTCCTGGGACTGCCCAGCGTGATACTCTTCGTAGGACGTATCGGAGGGCGCGGGGGCGCAGCTTACAAGAAAAAGCGAGACGGCGAGCGTGAGAGAGAGAATCGCGCATCTTGCGCGGCGGCGGATGGACATGGACAAAAGACCTCCTGATTGTTGTCATAATGATACGGTATGCAGAGAATGGACGGAAAATAACCATATAAACAAAGCAAGTATTTCATGTTGAAAAAACTTATGCAATATGCTATACTAAAAAATGACAAAAATTTTATATTTATAAAATTTTGTTTATAAAATGAGGGACAGGGGGTTTCTGTATATGGAAACAGTACAAATGGAGATTGAGGTTCTCCCGCTGATCATTCTGCTGGTGTATTTAGTCGGAATGCTCTCGATTGGATTTCTCTCCAACAAGTTCATGATTCTGGAAGTTATCAGCCACCGGCTCGGATCGGTCTGGTTGTTCTGACAGAGGATCTAGGACTTAATGGGGAAGGGGGATAAGTGAAAAAATAATGTATATGTAATCGGAACGGTAAAAATATTTGATATTTAGTGATATTTTAGTCTCAATGGAAATTTATATTCTTACTGGAAATAAAACGTGGATAATAACAAAACAAAAGAAAGGGAAGAAAATGAAGTGTGTAAGATCTATGTTAATTGGATTTTTTCTTTGCATATTTATGAGCTTTTCGGCTTTTGCTTCTGGAAAATATGAAGAAACAGATAGAGGAAACGCATATATAGTAACAGAAAATCCGGATAAAGTACCGATTCTTAACAAGACCTCAATATCACTATTGAACACTCAAGGTATGTGGCATGAAGATGAGAATGGATGGTGGTTTGAATATTCAGGAGGTGGATATCCGAGTAATACATGGGAAGAAATAGATTATTATTGGTATTATTTTAAATCATACGCAGTAGAACATCTGATACCTTCAAACGAGGATGAGTATCAGGAGATCCTTTCCATGAAGGATGATGTTTTATATCATATCAACTATGGAGGGGCACGCACAGAACTCAGCCGGGATGTGGAAGCGGATGAGATAGAAATGGAGCGTGCATATAAAGTTTATGCTAATTCTGAGTTGTTAAAAGCAAAAAATATCAAGCATTCACTGGAGTCAAGTCATTATATTTGGCAAATCCCGGTATACACAGATGACTCTACCGTATTGGTCGATATAACGAAAGTAACATCTATTCCCGATGATATTCCGGAAGACGCAAAAGAGATGCTCGAAGACGACTTGAACCGCTGGACGGTAGGAGCTACATATATATATAAAGCGGAAATTATGGATTATGACAGCACGGTTATAACATCTCTTGCTGAGGCAGGATACAGCAGTGATGAATATTCATATGAAATTGTTTCAGGGATACCTGGAATCCGTTATCCAGTTGCTATCATATTCGATGCTGAAGAAAACCCGAAGTTCATAATTCCTGCGGAAAAGGCTACAACATACGCATTTGATGGAGCATGGCCAACAGCGGCAGAAAAAGGAAAAATGATTGCCACACCTTCCAATGTACCGTATGGTGTCGATGAAGATGCAAACGCTTTCCCGGTTTACTATTTCGATGATGTAGTAAGAGCATCAAATTCCTACAATCCGTTTGGGATTGGTGGCATAGGGCTTTCTTACAAAAAAGATGTTTTCGGAAAAAATGCTTTAGCAATCTTAATATTAGGAGCAAGCGGAATCTTATTTGTCTTGAGAATGCGTAAGAAAAGATGATTTTTGAGGACTGGAAAATAACTATATAAACAAAACAAGTATTTCATATTGAAAAAACTTATGCGATATGATATGCTAAAAAATGACAAAAATTTTATATTTATAAAATTTTGTTTACAAAATGAGGGATAGGGGGTTTCTGTATATGGAAACAGTACAAATGGAGATTGAGGTTCTCCCGCTGATCATTCTGCTGGTGTATTTAGTCGGAATGCTCTCGATTGGATTTCTCTCCAACAAGTTCATGATCAAGAACAGCAATGACTACCTCTTAGGCGGTCGCCGGATTGGTCTTCTCTTTGTGGCGGCGTCCTTGTCCGCCAACAACGTGGGCGGCGGAAGTACTACGGGTGTTGCGGCAAAGGCGTTCAGTGGTTGGGGTCTTTCCGCGGGCTGGTATGTGCTGGCAGCGTCGGTTGCGATGATTCCGCTGGCATACTTCGCGCCTAAGATCCGCAAGGCGATGGCGTTCACGATCCCGGAGGTCATCAGCCGCCGGTTCGGAGACGGAGTGGGAACCGTCTCTGCACTGTTAAACATCGTGTCGCTGTTCTGCCTGACAGCTTCTCAGGTACTTGCGGCAGGTTCTGTCGTCAGCTCTCTGACTGGATTTGATATGCGTATCTGTGTGATGATGGGAACGGCTCTCATGCTGTTCTACACGGTGATGGGCGGTTTGATCGCTGACTCCATCGCGGATCTGTTCCAGTGGGTGATTATCTTTGGCGGACTGCTCGTATCGCTTCCGTTTGTCATCAGCGGAGCAGGTGGTTGGGGTGAGATTGCCTCCAAACTTCCGGCAGGTGAGATGAACTTTACAAAGGTTGGCTGGTTTACAATCATCAGCCTGATCTTAAACTACTTCTGCACCTTCCTCTCCGGCCCGGAGATCGTCAGCCGTTTTGCGGCGGCAGAAGATGAGGCGACGGCGAAGAAGGCGGCGTGGCTGTCCGCACTGATGATGGCGATGATGGCGTTTATCCCGGCTCTGATCGGCCTGGTTGCTCTGGCTGAGAATCCCGGTCTTGACGGCGGCGCGGGAACGAGCGCGCTGATGTTTGCGACAAAGAGCTACGCGCCCCCGGTGATCACGGGACTTGTGGCGGCGGCAATCGTGGCGGCAACCATGTCGAGCGGCGACTCCAACCTGCTGTGTGCCTCCACCATCTTTGTCAAAGACATTTTCCAGAAGTACATCAAGCCCGATATCTCTGATAAGCAGATTCTCGTCATGACGAGAGTCAGCAACGTGGTGATCGGCGTGTGCGCGATGCTGATTGCAATGATGGGAATCAACATCGTGACGCTCAACCTGTTCGCGTTTGCGGTTCGTTCCGCCGGCCCATTCGCGGCATATGGTCTGGGACTTGCGATGCCAAACGCTACAAAGAACGCGGGAATTGTCAGCGTTGTGGTCGGTTCTGTCGCAGCCGTTGTGTGGCAGCTTTTAGACCAGCCGTTTGGAATCCTTGCAATCGTCTTCGGTGCAATCCTTGGCTGTATCTCGTTTGTGCTCACGACAACGATTGAGCGCGCGATGGGGAAGCCTGCCGCACCGCCCGCATTTCGCGACTAAAAGTTAAGATCTAAGATTCGCGCTCCGAGCACCTTTGCCTCGTCTGAGTCATGGGTGACAAGGAGCGCGTTTTTTTGCGCGATGTGTTTTGCCGTAAATGCGAGGACGAGGCGTTTCGTCTTTTCATCAAGCCCCTTAAATGGCTCGTCCAGGATGAGAAGATCCCAGGGGGCAAGCAACGCCCGAAGGATGGCAACGCGCCGCGCCATGCCGCCGGAAAGCTCTCTTGCGGGCTGATCGGCGCAGTCAAAAAGCCCGACTGCCTGCATGGCGGATAAGACCTCGGCGCGGGTGAGCGCGGGATTTACCAGGCGAATGTTGGAAATTGCGTTCATGCCGGGGCAGAGGCGATCTTCCTGAAAGACTGCCACAATGCGGGGCGCGGGCGGGGAGAAGACAATCTCACCGGAATCCGGCGTTTCCAGCCCCATCAGGAGGCGAAGAAGCGTCGTCTTTCCCGCGCCGGACGGAGCCATCAGACAGAAGATTCCCTTGTCGGGGATGGTGAGATTCACGTCACAGAGCACACGTTTCTCTCCGTAAGATTTTGACAGATGTTGTAAGGTAATCATACATTCTCCAGACATTTTCCAAAGTAGTGTAAAAACAGCAAAAAGACCCGCTCAAAGCACAGGCTGACAAGCACAATCACAAGCGTCCACGCAAACAGATCCGGGGTGTCCAGATAGACCTTTGCCTGCTGTAATTTCTCACCGATCGAACCTTTTGGCATTCCGATGACTTCCGCGGCGACGCCCGCCTTCCAGCAAAGACCAAGGGACGCCGTACAGGCGGAGTGAAAGTAGGGAAGTACCTGCGGGCAGTAGATGAAACGCAATCTGCGGGCGAGCGGGATGCGAAAGACCTGCGCCATCTCAAGGAGTTCGCGGTCTGCTTCCCGGATTCCTCCGAGCACATTGGCGTAGATGACCGGAAAGACCATGAGAAACGAGATGAGGATGGCGAGACTTTGCGAGGAAAACCAGATCAGGGCAAGGATGATGAACGAGGCGACTGGGGTGGACTGAATGGCAAGGACAAGAGGGGCGAGCAGCTCGCAGACGTGCACAAACCGGGCGGACAGGGCGGCGAGCACGACCGCGCAGACACAGGCGAGAAGGAATCCGCCTCCGATTCGCAAAAAAGAACGGGCGATGGAGGACCAGAAGTCCGCCTCGCCCGCGAGAACCCAGAGCCGGATCAGTACTTTGATCGGGGAGACGAGAAGAATATCGCTTCCGATCGCCATGCTTGCAAGCTGCCAGACGAGAAGCCAAAACAGAACAGACCAGGCTCTGACATTTCTCGTACGCATCGCTTACCAGGTATAGTAGAAGTCGTCTGCCGGGAGTTCGCCGCCGACGGACTTGGGATTCTGCTCAAACAGGACGTTTAAGTAGCCGGAGAGCTTGTCCTTCATCTCCGTGTTAGTGATAAACGTGATGTTGCAGGCGGGAATTGCCTGTAAGGCAACGGCTTCCGGTACAATGTCGTACTTTCCGACGAGTGCGGCTGCCGCCGTGACGTCGCTGTTTACGAAGGTCACAGAGTCCTGATAGTGCGTAAGGAACGCGCTGATTGCTTCCGGATGATCTTCCATGTAAGCCGTTCTTGCGATGACAACGCCGGTGATGAGCGCGGAGGGATTCGCCTCGTCTGCCTGAATCTGATCCCACTCTTTGGTAAGGTCAAGGGCAACTTTGACATTCTCGTTTTTCATCTGCGCTGTGGTCACAAAGGGCTGAGGCAGCATGGCGACGCTGTTTTCGTCTGCCAGGAGTGCGGCAAGGCATTCAGCGTGTTCGCTCTTCCACTCGATGGTCACATCCGTTTCGGGGTCGATGCCATTTTCCTTGAGAATGTAGTTTAAGGCATACTCCGGAGTCGCACCCTTGCCGCTTGCGTAGATGGTCTTGCCCTTTAAGTCAGCGACAGAGGAGACGCCGCCTTCTCCGTTTTCCACAATATAGAGGACGCCGAGCGTGTTGACGGCGAGTACCTTGACGCCGCCCTCGGTGTTGTTGTAGAGAACGGAGGCGAGGTTTGCCGGAACAGCCGCAATGTCGGCTTCTCCCTTTACGATTTTTGGCGTCACCTCGTCAGCGGAAGCAGCGATGGTAAAGTTGTAAGTGCCGTCGGTCAGTTCGCCGGAATCGGCTGCGTTCATAAACTCAACCATGCCCATCGCGGTGGGGCCTTTGAGTGCCATGATGTTCATCGCAGCGTCATTTTCCGTAACATCCGAAACCGCAGTGGTTTCTTCTGCCGTGGTCTCCGCGGCAGTAGTCTGCGCCTCGGTTGTGGTCTCCGCGGCGGAGTTTGCGGAAGCACCCTGGGAGCCGGAGCAGCCAAAGAGCGCGGAAGCGGACAGTGCGAGCGCGCATAAGAATGCAAGTGACTTTTTCATAATAATACAACCTCCTTTTTGATGCCTATTTTACTCGGATTGGGCGGGAATCGCAACTTTTTTCTAAAACCCTTGCAAATTCCGGAAACATCATTAAAATAGTAGAGAGATATAAGAAGATAGGAGATTTGCTATGGCATTGACGAAAAAGCCGGTTACTGGCATGAAAGATATTCTGCCCGCAGAGATGCAGATCCGGGAGTATGTGATGAACCAGATCCGGGATACTTACCGCAGTTTTGGATTCTCTCAGATTGAGACCCCCTGCGTGGAGCACATCGAGAACCTGACCAGCAAGCAGGGCGGCGATAACGAGAAGCTGATCTTCAAGGTGTTAAAGCGCGGCGAGAAGCTGAACCTGGAGAATGCACAGACGGAGAGCGATTTGGTTGACAGTGGTCTGCGCTACGATCTGACGCTTCCTCTGTCCCGCTACTACGCAAACAACGGGGCGAACCTGCCAAAGCCCTTCAAGGCATTACAGATGGGAAGCGTTTGGCGTGCAGACCGTCCTCAAAAAGGACGTTTCCGCCAGTTCGTTCAGTGCGATATTGATATTCTGGGCGACCCGACAAATCTTGCGGAGATCGAGCTGATTCTGGCGACAACGACCGCGCTTGGCCGCATTTGCCCGGACAACGCTTTTACCGTGAGAATCAACGACCGTGAGATCCTGCGCGGCATGGCAAAGAGCTGTGGATTCGCGGAGGAGGACATGGACGCAGTCTTCATCACGCTTGACAAGATGGACAAGATCGGTTTTGAGGGTGTGGAGAAGGAGCTGCTTGAGGCAGGATACAGCGCGGAGAGCGTTTCCGGCTACATGGAGCTGTTAAAGGGCATGGGCAAGGACGCGCAGGCAGTCCGCGCGCTCGGCGAGAAGTTAAAGGATGTGATGCCGGAGTCCGTTGCCAACAACCTGGCAGACATCATGGAGACCGTCGGCGAGGTGGCGGAAGCAGAGTTTGGGCTGGAGTTTGACCCCACGCTCGTTCGCGGAATGTCCTACTACACGGGAACGATCTTTGAGGTTTCCATGGAAGGATTCGGCGGCTCGGTTGCGGGCGGCGGCCGTTACGACAAGATGATCGGAAAGTTCACGGGCACAGAGACGCCTGCCTGCGGATTCTCCATCGGATTTGAGCGCATTGTGACGATTCTTCTGGACAACGGCTTTACCGTTCCCGGCGCGGGTGCGAAGAAGGCATACCTGTTCGAGAAGGGACTGGACGCACAGGCACTTGCGGGCGTGATCCGTGAGGCGATGGCAGAGAGAAAGAACGGCTCTCAGGTATTGGTTGCTCAGATGAACAAGAACAAGAAGTTCCAGAAAGAGCAGCTGGCAGCAGAGGGCTACACCGACGTGAAGGAATTTTATAAAGAAGGATTGAGGAGATAAGCGATGGCAGAAGCAATGGTAGGGATGAAGCGTTCCCACAGATGTACGGAAGTGAGCGCGGCAAACATCGGTCAGGAAGTGACGGTGATGGGCTGGGTTCAGAAGAGCAGAAACAAGGGCGGAATTATTTTCGTGGACCTGCGCGATCGTTCCGGCATTTTACAGCTGATTTTTGAGGAAAATGATTGTGGCAGCGAGAACTTTGCGAAGGCGGAGAAGCTGCACAGCGAGTATGTAATCGCAGTGACCGGACGTGTGGAGGCTCGTTCCGGTGCGGTCAACGAGAACTTGGCGACCGGCGACATTGAGGTTCGCGCAAAGGAGATCCGTATCCTCTCCGAGTCCGAGACCCCGCCTTTCCACATTGAGGCGAACAGCAAGACGAAGGAAGAGCTGCGCTTAAAGTACCGCTATCTGGATTTGAGAAGACCCGATCTTCAGAGAAATATGATCCTGAGAAGCCAGGTTGCGACCATGACGCGCGCATTTCTGGCAGAGGAGGGTTTCTTAGAGATCGAGACCCCCACTCTGATTAAGAGCACGCCCGAAGGCGCGAGAGACTACCTCGTTCCCAGCCGCGTACACCCCGGTTCTTTCTACGCGCTGCCCCAGTCCCCGCAGCTGTTTAAGCAGCTTTTGATGTGTTCCGGCTACGACCGGTATTTTCAGATCGCGCGCTGCTACCGCGATGAGGATCTGCGCGCCGACCGTCAGCCGGAGTTCACCCAGATCGACATGGAGCTGTCCTTTGTGGATGTAGACGAGGTGCTTGATGTCAACGAGCGTCTGTTAAAGAAGCTCTTCAAGGAAGTTTGCAACTACGACTTACAGCTTCCCATCCAGAGAATGACCTGGCAGGAAGCGATGGATCGTTTCGGTTCCGATAAGCCCGACCTGCGCTTTGGAATGGAGTTAAAGAACGTCTCCGAGGTTGTAAAGAACTGTGAGTTTGTGGTATTTAAGAACGCTCTGGAAAATGGCGGTTCTGTCCGCGGTATCAACGCCGAGGGACAGGGACAGATGCCAAGAAAGAAGATCGACGCCCTGGTAGAGTTTGCAAAAGGATACGGCGCGAAGGGACTGGCTTACATTGCAATCCAGCCCGACGGCACGATGAAGTCCTCCTTTGCAAAGTTTATGACCGAGGAGGAGATGAGCGCGCTGGTGGCTGCGATGGACGGAAAGCCCGGAGACCTGCTCTTATTTGCCGCAGACAAGAACAAGGTGGTCTACGATGTTTTGGGTGCGCTGCGTCTGGAGCTGGCAAGACAGCTTGACCTGTTAAAGAAGGACGACTTTAAGTTCCTGTGGGTGACGGAGTTCCCGCTGCTTGAGTACTCCGAGGAGGAAGACCGCTTTGTGGCGATGCACCATCCCTTCACTATGCCCATGGACGAGGATCTCCAGTACATTGACACCGATCCCGGTCGTGTGCGCGCAAAGGCATACGACATCGTCTTAAACGGCGTTGAGATGGGCGGCGGCTCTGTCCGTATCCATCAGGCGGACATTCAGTCCAAGATGTTTGAGGTTTTAGGCTTCTCTCAGGAGCGCGCGCAGGATCAGTTCGGATTCCTGCTTGACGCATTCAAGTACGGAGTTCCGCCTCACGCTGGTCTGGCTTACGGCTTTGACCGTATGGTAATGCTGATGGTTGGCGCGGACAGCATCCGCGACGTGATTGCCTTCCCGAAGGTGAAGGATGCGTCCTGCCTGATGACCGAGGCTCCCACGCCCGTAGATCCCAAGCAGCTTGCTGAGCTTGGAATCGAGGTCAGCGAGGAGACCGAGGAAGAATAAGCATATCAATTTTGAGAGAGTCGATTCGTCGGCTCTCTTTTTAATTTCATAGGAAACTGCGCCCTATGAAACAAGAAAGACGCTCCGCTGTAGATTTAGAAAACATTTCCTTTTTCGTGCAAATATTCTCCGAAATATGTTCAGAATAGTCGAAAATTGAAACTTAGGACATTGATATTTTCTTTGATTAGGAGTAAAATGAATAAATTATTAAAATTATTGTGGGAAAAGGAAAAAACGTGGAAAAAGATAAGAAAAACACAAAAAGAGAGCCAATCACGGAGCAGCAGCTGCTGCAAATCCAAAAGCTGGCAAAAAACCTGCGCTTTGGTTCCATCACACTGGTTTTTCAGGACAATGTGCTGGTGCAGATCGAGCGCAATGAGAAGATCCGCGTGAGCGGTCAGGACAGAGTGCCGAAGAGTCCGAGCAGCGAGGTCTAGAAAAACAAAAACAGCTTCGGGGATCGCGTTTCCGAAGCTGTAAGGTCAGTTGAATGCGGGTAGCCGGACTTGAACCGGCACGGAGTCGCCCCCGAGGGATTTTAAGTCCCTTGTGTCTGCCTATTCCACCATACCCGCACGACACATCTATGCGATGTGAAATGGGCGAAGGTGGATTCGAACCACCGAAGGCATTGCCAGCAGATTTACAGTCTGTCCCCTTTGGCCACTCGGGAATTCGCCCAAACACTTGAATTACTATAACACACTTTGAAAGAAAAATCAAGTCATTTGAAAATTTTTCTTTTTGTAACAGAAACTCCCGGTTTTTGTAGTAAAAAAGTAAAGAAAATGACAAGATTTTATGCTATGATAAATTTACCATAAGATAAAATTCAAGGAGGGATTGAGAAATGCCTGACATCAACATCCTGGTAGTGGACGATGAGAAGGAGATCGCGGATCTGATTGAGATTTACCTGGTCAGCGATGGCTATAAAGTATTTAAGGCGGAGAATGCAGCGCAGGGGCTTGACATTCTGGCAAAAGAGGAAGTTCATCTGGTGCTCTTGGACATCATGATGCCCGGTATGAACGGACTGGAGATGTGCAGAAAGATTCGGGAGACGAACAACATTCCGATCATCATGCTCAGTGCGAAATCCACGGATCTGGACAAGATTCTGGGACTGGGAACGGGCGCGGACGACTATGTAGTCAAGCCCTTTAACCCCCTGGAATTGACGGCGCGCGTCAAGTCACAGCTTCGCCGCTACACGCAGTTAAATCCCAACAGCAGCGCGAAAGAGCCGATTACGCAGGAGATCTCGATCAAGGGAATGACTATCAACAAGGATAACCACAAAGTAATGGTGGACGGACAGGAGATCAAGCTCACACCTATTGAGTTTGATATTCTTTATCTGCTGGCGGCAAATCCTGGAAGAGTCTTTAGCACGGACGAGATCTTTGAGAAGGTCTGGAACGAGAAAGTTTATGAGGCGAACAATACGGTGATGGTACATATTCGAAGGCTGAGAGGAAAGCTCAGAGAGGAGACCAGGCAGGACAAGATCATCACCACGGTCTGGGGAGTTGGGTACAAGATTGAAAAATGATATGAGCCGCCGCTACCGCACACGGGTAGTGGCAAACATCATTTACAGCGCGGTGATTACCTGTCTGGTGGAGGTATTTCTTGTCACAAACGTGAATATGATCGCCAGACATTTGCTGGAAGAAGGGAAGGCGGTGCGCCTGGCACAGGCTCTTCTCACCATGAATACGCCGATTGTGCTCTTTTATGTGGTCAGCGCGCTGGCATTGTTTTCGGCAACACTTCTGTATTTGCAAGCTCCGTCCATTCGCTACATTTCCAAGATCTCGGACGCGATGCAGAATATCTCGGAGGGCGACTTAAACACCACGGTGGAGGTGGTCGGGGACGATGAGTTCTCCGGCATGGCGTCAAACTTAAACAAGATGACGCAGGAGATCCGCCGATTGATGGAGAAGGAGCGAGAGAGCGAGCGCACGAAAAACGAGCTGATTACGAATGTGGCGCATGATCTGAGAACGCCGCTGACTTCCGTGATCGGGTATCTGGAGCTGCTCGCAGCAAAGAAGACACTCGCGCCGGAACTTCAGCAAAAATACATAGAGATCGCCTACGGAAAATCCAAGCGGCTCGAAAAGCTGATCGAGGATCTTTTTGGATTTACCAAGCTCAATTATGGAAAGATCGCGATGAACGTCTCTCAGATCGACATTGTCAAGTTGATGAGCCAGCTTTTGGAGGAGGCGTATCCGAACTTTGCGGATAAAGGGCTCTCCTACGATTTGCAGAGCAATGTCGCGGCAAAGATCATCACGGCGGACGGCAATCTCCTTGCGCGGCTGTTTGACAATTTGATTGGAAATGCGATCAAGTATGGCTCGGACGGAAAGCGCGTGCTGGTTCGCATCGACGGAGGAGACGAGATTGTCACCGTAACCGTGACAAACTTCGGTCATGTGATTCCGCCGGATGAACTGCCCTTGATCTTTAACAAATTCTACCGTGTGGAGCGTTCGCGCTCCAGCAAAACGGGCGGAACGGGTCTGGGGCTTGCCATCGCAAAGGAGATCGTGGATATGCACGGCGGGAGCATCAGCGTTGCCAGCGACTTAAACGGCACGGTGTTTACGGTCAAGTTACAGGTGCATTTTGATATTAACAAAGAATATTTTGGATCAATCAGTTGAGGAGAGAGACCATGAAACCATTCTTGTGCAAAAGAACACCTTGGGCCGCAGTCTTTGTTGCGGTCCTGCTTTTTTGCGTTTTCCCGGATCCGATCGCGCTCGCCGCGCAGGAGATTGCGACTCCGGCGCAGGGCGGATTGTCGGCGAATCAGGCGGGGCTTCTTGAGGAGAGCGGGATTGTGCTGGACGCCGCCTACGGATACCAGGGCATCGCAAAGAGCGGGCGGTTTCTTCCCATCACCGTGACGCTTGAAAACACCGGGACAGAAGCATTTTCCGGCTACATCGAGGTGCGCTCCATGGAGGCGGACTATGAAGTTTACGCCTACGACTACCAGATCCATCTCGCACCCGGAGAGCGTCTGGAGCAGACGATTTCCGTCTCGGTGGGCGCGGGTGTGGATCAGATGTACGTCCAGGCAGTGCGTGAGAACGGGAGTGTGGCTGCGAGAAAGCGTCTAAAGATTGACGTCCAGATGGACACGGCGGAACTGTTTGTCGGAGTGCTGAGCGATACGCCGGATGAACTTCAATATCTGGGAGGTGTCGGGATCAACTACGGGGTATTGCGAACGCGGGTGATTGCACTCTCAAACGAGATGCTTCCGCAGCAGGAACAGGGACTGGATCAGCTTGATGTGCTCTTGATCTCAGACTTTGACACGAGAACGCTCTCGTCGGGACAGGTTGAGGCGATCTGGCAGTGGGTGCAAAAAGGCGGTGTGCTGCTCTTTGGAGTGGGAGACCGCGCAGGAGAGGTTCTGGGAGCATTTGCAGACCGCATCTTAGAAAGGCCGCTTGACGCGCCGCAGCTTCGGGAGATTAACATGGGCGTGGAGTACGCAAAAGACAGCCCGAAAGAGGCGGTTCTTACGCTTGAGAGCACTGAGCTTTTCTTAAAAGGAGGTCAGGAAGTGCTTTCAAGCGACGCGCTCTCTGTCCTTATAAAAGTTCCCGTGGACAGCGGCGTTGTGGCTGGCGCGATCTATGATTTTGGCGACATTGCCGCGTTCGGTGAGGATAATCCGACGTATGTGGAACGCCTTTTCTCAGAACTTTTGGGCGATCAGCGGATTGCAGAGCTTACTGCCTCCGCCGATGCGACTTCTTCCGGTCAATATTGGTCGATTCAGACGCTGATTAACACCGGAGATATCAACCGCCTGCCGCAGGTTGGACTCTACGCGCTGGCGGCTTGCGCCTATGTCGCGCTTGCCGGCCCCGGAATCTACTTCTTTTTGCGTCAGAGAAAACTGACACTCTATTATCCGGTGAGTGTGATTGCGATCTCGCTCTGTTGTGGCGGTCTGATCTATGTGATGGGGACGACGACGCGCTTTCACGGGCCGTTCTTGACGTATGCGACGATCCGCGATGTGGGGGAGAATAGCTGTGTGGAGACGACATTTGTCAACATCCGAACACCTTATAACCGGGCTTACCAGATTGCGATTGATCCGCAATACCAGATTCAGCCGGTGACGCGCAGTGCCTATTACTATTATAACGCGGGGCGCAGTGCGAGTTTTAGCGGGAATGAGACACCTGCCGTCAATTTGCGGTTTTTGGAAGACCGAACCATGCTGGAAGTGCAAAAGACGGGCGCGTTTCAGCCCAAATACTTTTCCCTTGAGAAGAAGAACGAGAGCGAGGCAGGGGCGGGATTTATCGGCAATCTCTCCTCGTTTGACGGAAAGGTCTACGGGACATTGACGAATAATTCGGGGAGTGACCTTGAGGACGTGGCGATTCTTCTCTACAACCAGATGGTCTCCGTTGGCTCGATGAAGGCGGGCGAGACGGTCACGCTCAGCAGAGAGCCGGTGACATTTGCCGTCTTTGACTATTCCTACCCGGTTGCGGAGCAGATCACCGGAGCTTCCCGCTTTAAAGAAGGCAATCTGGACGACGTCCAATATGTGTATGCCTTAGAGCGCAGCAACCTTCTCTCGTTCTATCTGGACAACTATATGGCGGGATACCGCGATCAGGCACGTGTGATTGGATTTACACAGGAAAAAGATGGCGAAGAGTTTCTGGCGCAGGGCGGCGAGACGTATGGCTGTACGCTGATTACGTCTGCTCTGGAAGTCAACGATGAGCGCGGCGATTTGGTGTATCGCTCCGGGCTTCAGAAAGAGCCGCAGGTGCTGAGCGGAGAGTATGATGCGGACAGCAACACGATGTACGGAGAAACGCCATTGATTCTGGAGTATTACCTTGGAAACGGAACGGAGGTGGAGCGGGTGAGCTTTCATGAAGTATCGGAAGGCATCGCGCAGAGCCTCAGCTACCTCTACGCCGCGCCGTTTGAGGGAAATGTCTATTTTTATAATTACGATACGGGCAATTACGACGCCGTTAATCTCGCGCAGGAAAACTGGAGCGCGTCACAGCTTCGCTCGTACTTATCGCCCGGAAATACGCTGACCGTCAAATATGTGTCGAGCGGTTCGGATGAGTACAGCTGGAACGTTGTCCTGCCAATTGTCACAGTCATTGGAAGGAGGACTGCTTAGTGCTGGAAGTAAGAGATCTTCACAAGACGTATGGAAAATACCACGCGCTCAACGGGCTTTGCATGAGTGTGCCGGAGGGGAGTCTGTACGGCTTTGTCGGGCCAAACGGCGCGGGAAAGACGACGACCATCAAGATTCTGGCGGGTCTTCTTACCGCAGACTCCGGAAGTGTGTTAATCGGCGGTGAGGACGGATTGCGATTCCCCGATCGTCTGAAAGGGATGATCGGGTATGTGCCGGATTTTTTCGGCGTCTACGACAACCTGACCGTCGAGGAGTACATGGAGTTTTTCGCTTCCTGCTACAACCTGGACGGGCTAACAGCGAGAAAACGATACACCGCGCTCCTTGCACAGGTTGGACTGGAAGGAAAGATGGACTTTTTCGTGGACGGGCTCTCGCGCGGCATGAAACAGAGACTCTGCCTTGCGCGGGCATTGATTCACGATCCGCAGCTGTTAATCCTCGATGAGCCGACGTCCGGTCTTGACCCGCGGACGAGACTGGAATTTCGCGATCTCTTAAAAGAACTGTGCGACTCCGGAAAGACCATCTTGATCAGCTCCCATGTGCTCTCGGATCTTGCAGAGCTGTGCACGGATATTGGAATCTTGGACGCGGGCAAATTGGTGCTTGAGGGGAATATCGGGGAGATTCTCTCACGCGTCAACACCTCCAATCCGCTGGTGATTCAGGTGCTCTCCGGGCGGGAGACGGCACTTGAGATCCTGAAAGAGGACGCCAGAGTGCAAACCATCTCGCTTCGCGATCAGGACATCTGCGTTCGCTTTGCGGGGGAGAAGGGGGAGGAGGCAGGACTGCTGCGCGACTTGATGGAGGCAGGTGTGGAGGTCTGTGGATTCAGCCGGGAACGCGGAAGTCTGGAGAGCGTCTTTATGCAGCTGACGGAGAATCGAGAAGAAAGGACGGTGCTCTCGTATGAAGCAGAATCCAGTCTATAAGCGCGAAGCGCGCGTTGCGGCGCGCAGCCTGAAACTTCCCGTCTTGTTGACGGTATTTAACGCGATTCTTTGCCTTGTCGCACTCTTAAATATGTACTTTGCCGTCTCGCAGGTCAAGGCGACGGCGACGATTGAGTATGTGAGCTTTATGGATATGTACCGCTTTGTCGCCTCGATCGAGTTCGCACTTTTGATCCTGATTGTGCCATCGGTGACGGCTTCCGCAATCAGCGGGGAGCGGGAACGCCAGACCTTGGAACTCATGCTGACGACGCAGATGACGCCGGGACAGATCGTGACCGGAAAATTGATGAGCGCGCTCAGCACCTTGATTCTTCTCGTGTGTTCGAGTTTTCCGGCGTTGATGCTGGTGTTCGTCTTTGGCGGAATCACGCTGCCAAACCTGGTGAAACTCGTTCTCTGCTACGGGGCTGCCGCGCTTCTTGCGGGAAGCCTTGGACTGTTCTTTTCCGCCGCAATTCGTCGCTCCGTGCTCTCCACGGTGGCGACGTATGTGACGCTTACGGTGCTGGTTGGCGGAACGTATCTGCTCAACCATTTTCTCTACAACATTTCCCTGAACCAATACCAGTCTTACGGGGGCGACTTTTCGCAGGCAATCGGAAGCGGACCTTCGTCCGGAGCGAGTTTTTGGAGTTTTCTCCTCAATCCGGCGGCGACGTTTTATGCGGTGATTATGGGGCAGACAGGAAGCGGAAACGGTGTGAGTGCCCTGGGAAATGTCTTTGGCGTGAGAACGGGGCGGATGTGCGAACTGCTCTGGATTCCGGTAAGCCTTGGACTTCAAATCGCGATTGCCGCGCTGCTCTTATGTTTGGCGATTCGCTTTGTCAGCCCGACCAGACGGAGAAAATAAAGATCTGCCGCGCTGCACATTTTTGGAAAAAAGAGATATACTAGATTAGAACGTGGTTGTGCATCCAGCTGGTGCTTTTCATAGATGCGGCGGCGACAAGTCTTTTCGTTCCTGCCGCCTACATAGATTGGTGGTGAACTTAGAACGTGAATTATACCTATATTGTCCGGTGCGCGGACGATACGCTCTATTGCGGGTGGACAAACCATCTGTCGGAGCGTGTCGCGGCGCACAATGCGGGGCGGGGCGCGAAATACACCCGTTCCCGCCGCCCGGTGGTTCTCGCCTACTACGAGGCGTTTGAGACGAAGTCCGAGGCGATGCGCCGGGAGTGTCAGATCAAGAAAATGACTCGAAAAGAGAAGTTGGAGATGATCAAAACATCGCAAATGCCCCGTGCCTTGGGGTGATGGAGAAGATCATCTCCTTTTTTGTAGTCGGATGCACAAAGTGCAACTCGCGCGCGCAAAGGGAAAGTCCCGTCCGGCTTTTTTCTGTCTCCTGGGAAATGTTTCCATAGCGCAGATCTCCGAGAATGGGCAGACCGTGTCCGGAAAGCTGGGCGCGGATCTGGTGGAAACGCCCGGTGAAAAGCTCAACATCAAGAAGGGAGAGCGTTCCAAAGTCCGGAGAAACGATCGTCTTTTGAAGCGTCCAGGAAAGTTTGGCAGGCTTTGCGTCCGGGGCGTCGGAGTCCACGAATTTTGCGGTGTTCGTCTTTGCGTCCTTTGCAAGATAGTCCGCAAATGTGCCGGACGGGGCGTCGGGTGCGCCGATGACAACCGCAGAGTAGAACTTGTGAAATTGCCCGTTTTGAAGCTGGGCACTGAGCGCGGCCGCGCTTTTTTTATTTTTCGCATAAACCATCACGCCGCGCACGGGCTTGTCGAGGCGGTGAATCACGCCGACGTAGGAGTCGGCACTGTGGGTGGTGCGGCGAAGATGTGTGCGGATCTGGCTGACCATATCGGGCGCGAGTGCGCGGGCACTTTGCGATTCCACGCCGACTGGCTTTTCCACGACAATCAGATCGCGGTCTTCGAATAAAATATTCAGCATGAGAAACTCCTTTGAATATCAAAGTTTTTGAGCGCAACCCCTTGCATTTTCCAAAAGAAAGGCGTATAGTATGTAATACAAATTGATGTAGTATTTAATACTATGTTATGGGTTTGGAAAAACAATACAAGGAGGTTGATTTTATGAAATCCATCATAAAGCGAAACATTTGCCGCATCAAAGATCCGGGCAGTGCGATCACGCACTTTATCGCGATGCTGCTTGCCATGGCAGCCACCACGCCGCTTCTTGTGAAGGCGGCGCGAAGCAGCGGGCTTCATGTGGCGGCTCTTGCGATCTTCATCGTCAGCATGATCGGGCTTTACGGGGCAAGCACAACGTACCACACGCTCGACATTTCCCCGAAAATCAACAAGTTGCTGCGAAAGATTGACCATATGATGATCTTTGTCCTGATCGCAGGCACTTACACACCGGTGTGCCTGATCGTGCTGGGAGACCGGACGGGTTGGCTGCTTCTCGCACTCGTGTGGGCGATTGCGGCAGTCGGAATCCTGATTAACGCGCTGTGGATCACCTGCCCCAAGTGGTTTTCCTCGATGATCTACATTGCGATGGGATGGGTGTGCGTCCTGGCGTTTGCAAAGATTGTCCGCGCGCTTCCGGCGGCGGGATTTGGCTGGCTTTTGGCAGGCGGCATCATCTACACGCTTGGCGGTGTGATCTACGCCCTAAAACTTCCGATCTTTGACGCCCGTCACCGTTACTTTGGCTCCCATGAGATCTTCCACCTCTTTGTGATGGGCGGAAGTCTCTGTCATTACGTTATGATGTATCGCTTTGTGGCTTAGGAGAGCTTTAACGCCCACTCGCGGCAATCCCAGACCGTGTCCGCCAGACCGCTGTAAAAGTCGGGTTCGTGGCAGATCAAGAGAATGCTTCCCTTGTACTCCTGAAGCGCGCGCTTTAACTCAGTCTTGGCGTCCACGTCTAAGTGGTTGGTCGGCTCGTCCAAAAGAAGGACGTTCGTCTCGCGGTTTAACAGCTTGCACAGGCGCACCTTTGCCTGCTCGCCGCCGCTTAAAACGCGCACCTGGCTCTCGATGTGCTTGGTGGTCAGACCGCACTTTGCCAGGGCGGAGCGCACCTGATACTGGGTGAAAGAAGGAAATTCCTTCCAGATCTCTTCAATACAGGTCGAGGTGTTGCCGGGAGCCATCTCCTGCTCAAAATAGCCGAGGGAGAGGTAATCGCCAAGTTCTACGGAGCCGGAGAGCGCGGGAATCAGACCGAGGATGCTCTTTAAGAGCGTGGTCTTTCCGATTCCGTTCGCACCAAAGAGCACGACTTTTTCACCGCGCATCATGGTCAGGTTTAAGGGCTTTGAGAGCGGCTCATCGTATCCGATCACGAGATCTTTCGTCTCAAAAATGATCTTTCCCGGTGCTCTTGCCGTGAGAAATTGAAACTCTGGCTTTGGTTTTTCCTTTGCAAGCTCAATCACGTCCATCTTGTCGAGCTTTTTCTGGCGCGACATTGCCATATTTCTGGTGGAGACGCGCGCCTTGTTGCGGGCGACAAAGTCCTGAAGCTGGGCGATCTCCTGCTGCTGACGCTTGTAGGCGGCTTCCAGCTGAGCCTTCTTCACCTCATAGACCTCCAAAAACTTGTCGTAGTCGCCCACATAGCGGTCAAGACGCTGGTTTTCCATGTGGTAGACGAGGTTGATAACACTGTTTAGGAAGGGAATGTCGTGGGAGATGAGGATAAAGGCGTTCTCATACTCCTGAAGGTAGCGTTTGAGCCACTCGATGTGCTGGACGTCGAGGTAGTTGGTCGGCTCGTCAAGGAGCAGAATATCGGGCTTTTCAAGGAGCAGCTTTGCGAGTAGGACTTTTGTTCTCTGACCGCCGGAAAGCTCCGTCACGTCCTTGTCAAGTCCAATGTCGTTTAAGCCGAGTGCACGGGCGACTTCCTCCACCTTGGAGTCGATGGTGTAAAAGTCGTGCGCCATCAGCAGATCCTGAATCGTTCCCAGCTCCTCCATCATGGCGGTCATCTCGTCCTCGGATGCGTCTCCCATCTTATCACAGATCTCGTTCATCTGCTGTTCCATCTCAAATAAGAAGCCGAACGCGCTCTTTAACACGTCGCGGATCGTCATTCCCTTCTCAAGCACCGCGTGCTGATCGAGGTATCCGGCGCGGACATGCTTGGACCACTCGACTTTTCCCTCGTCCGGCATCAATTTTCCGGTGATGATGTTCATAAAAGTGGATTTGCCTTCGCCATTTGCTCCGACCAGACCGATGTGCTCGCCTTTTAAGAGACGAAAGGACACATCCTGGAAAATGGCGCGGTCGCCAAATCCGTGGCTTAAATGTTCTACGTTTAAGATACTCATGAAAATCTGCCACTCAAAATGTGTTGAAATATACTCAAACACATCGAGAAATTGAAGT
>Cebus_capucinus_imitator_PRJNA485217_SSR047__coassemble_1090_pt1 | contig 28094 bp, 19 predicted proteins | sample Cebus_capucinus_imitator_PRJNA485217_SSR047__metabat2_high_PE_002 | metagenome-assembled genome bin Cebus_capucinus_imitator_PRJNA485217_SSR047 | reverse complement strand
GGTCAGGTGACGCTTCCCTGGGACTTTGACGTTTCCTACAAGTTAAACGGAGTTCCGATCAACGCCGACAAGCTCGCCGGGGCGTCCGGCCTTGTGGAGATCAACGTGAAGGCGACTCCGAACGATGGGGCGAAGGAATATTACCGCAACAATATGATGCTGATGGTTGCCGTTCCCGTGGATTTGACGAAATGTTACAGCGTGGAGGCGGACGGCTCTCAAACCCAGAATCTGGGAGATACCACGGCAGTCGTCTTCTCAGCTCTTCCCGGAGAGGAGGGCGACTACACGGTTCGCATCGGCACGGACAGCTTTGAGTCCATTGGCGTGATTATGGCGATGGTTCCCGGAACCGTGGAAGACCTGGAACATATCAAGGACTTAAAAGAGGCAAAGGATACCTGGCAGGATGCGGGCGATTCACTCTACGACAGCTTGGAGCAGATGGCAAAGTCGGTTGAGGGGATGAGAAACGGCGTGAACACGCTTCAGAGCGGGTTAAGTTCGGCAGAGGATGCAAGACAGGTCTGGAGCGGCGCGAAAGATGGAATCCTTGCAAGCAATGACGAGAGTCTTGCGGCACTCTCCGCGCTCTCCGAGCAGCTCTCCAACATGGTTCCATACCTTCAGACGGCAAAAGACGCGGCTGCGACGGCGCATGAGGGATTGGATAATGTGGTGGACACCTTGACACAGATGCAGGATCCGCTCAGAAAGCTCCACACCCGCTTAAAAGGCGTGGAATCCAACATGGAATCGCTTTCTTCCCAGCTTCCGGAGCTTCGCCAGCTGATGATCCAGATTGCAACGCTTGACACGCAGTTCCAGGCAAACGAGCAGATGGCTCTTGCCGGAATCCAGGGCGTCTCCGAGGCGATGGAGGACGCAGACGAGGTCTACTTTGCGGATGAGGAGGACGTTGCCACCGAGTCACAGGCGCGTGTGGCTGCAAATGCTGGGCAGATCGTGGCGCAGCTTCAGCAAAAAGTCGCTTACCTGAATGTATTGGCGCAGGGAAGCAGCAAGCTGGTGGCCAACATGAGCGGACTTCTCGATGAGGGTGCGGACGCTTCCAAGTACATTCGTGAGCTGACCGACAACTTCGATTATCTGATCGAGGACACGGCTGCGTTAAATGACTCCATGGACACCTACTACCCGGATCTTCAGGATGCGCTGACCGACAGCCAGGAACTCGTAAACCGCACCACCGAGGCATTAAACAGCGGAACGAACAGTCTGAGCCTGCTTCAGAACGCGGTGAGAAACAGCAGCGACAGTTTTGACGCGGCAGCAAGAGAGAGCTTAAAGGGCAGCATGGCAGTGCTTGACCAGAGCCTTCAGATGATTGATGCGACGACTGCGATGCGCCAGGCGGGACGCACCATGAAAGACACGCTCGACAGCGAACTGGATAAGTTCGACACCGAGAACAACTTCCTGTTCATGGATCCGTCCGCTCCCAAAGAATCTTTGACTTCCGACCAGAATCAGGAGCCGAAAACGCTTCAGGTGATCCTTCGCACGGACGAGATCAGCTTGGACGATGAGGAGGAAAAGACGCTGGATGCGGAGACAAAGGAGGAGTCCGTCAGCCCGCTTCGCAGAATGTGGAACGTTCTCGTGAAGATGTGGCAGTCGATTGTCCAGATCTTTAAGGATCGTTGAGAAATACGGATCGAAATCTTCAAGAAAATGAGATAGAAATCTAAAATAATGTGTGTTATAATGTGCTCCGATTACGAGATGCAAGGCGCGTTGGGAACAATTCCCGATGCGCGTGGCGTTCGATAAAAGGAGCACATTTTTTATGAAAAGCTATGAGATGGACTTGAGCACGGGATCGCTCTGGAAGAAGGCGTTGATCTTTAGCGTGCCGCTGATGTTTTCCAATATTCTCCAGGTGCTGTTCAATATGTCGGATATTGCGGTTGTGGGGAAATTTTCCGGGCCGATCGCACTGGGCGCAGTTGGCTCGACCAGCCTTTTGATCACGCTTTTTACGGGAATCCTGATCGGTCTTGCAAGCGGCGTCAACGCCCTGACCGCTCTTTACATCGGTTCCAAACACGAGCGAAACATCAAAAGCTGCGTGCACAGTTCGTTTGTGATCTGTCTGGGCGCGGGAATCTTGATTACGCTGTTTGGAGAAATCTTCACTCCGGCGATTCTTCGCTTGATGAACACGAAAGAAGAGCTGATCGGCGGGGCGGTGCTTTACCTGAGAATCTACTTGCTTGGCGCACCGGCTCTTGGACTGTATAATTTTGGAAATGCTGTGCTCAGCGCGGCGGGCGATACGAAGCGTCCGCTCTACTGCTTGCTCTTTTCCGGCATCTTAAACGTGGTCTTAAACCTGTTTTTCGTGATTGTCTGCGGGATGGACGTTGCGGGAGTCGGTCTTGCAAGCATCATTTCCCAGTACATCTCCGCGATTCTGGTGGTCGGAATGCTCGTAAAGAGCAAGGCAAGTTTTGCCTTCCACCTCCGCAACGTGCGCGAGTACCTGGACAGCGACAAGATGCGCCGCGTGTTGAGCCTTGGCGTTCCGGCGGCATTTCAGAACACGCTCTTTGCGATCGCAAACCTCTTTGTGCAGGCGAGCGTCAACTCCTTTGACCATGTGATGGTGGAGGGCAACTCCGCGGCGGCGAACGCAGACCCGCTCGTCTACGACATGATGGCGGCATTTTACACCGCAGGGACGAGCTTTATCGCGCAAAACCTCGGCGCGGGCAAGAAAGACCGCATCTTAAAGAGCTATCTAATCTGTACGGGGTACGCCTTTGTGTTGGCGTTGCTGCTCGGCGTGGGAATCTACGTCTGCCGCTACGGATTTCTGGGAATCTTTACCAATGACCCGGACGTCGTTGCAGCCGGAATCCACCGCCTCTCGATCATGGCACTCTCGTATGCGATCAGCGCGTTCATGGACGGCACAATCGCCGCTTCGCGCGGTCTTGGAAAGACGGTTGTCCCCACGATCGTGGTGATCCTTGGTTCCTGCGTCTTTCGCCTTGCCTGGGTCTACACGGTGTTCGCACATTTTCACACGATCCGCGCCCTCTACCTGCTCTATCCCGTATCGTGGAGCATCACGGCGGCGGCTGAGATCGCTTACTTTATCAAGGTATACCGACAGATGATGAGGGAGGACGGATGAGCAAAGACGAGACAAAGTACAAATTGGCGGACGCGATGAAGGAGTGTCTGAAAAATGCTTCCGTCGAGAAGATCACGGTCAAGCAGATCTGCGACGCGGGCAAGGTGACGCGCCAGACGTTTTACCGCCACTTCCTCGACAAGTATGATCTCATCAACTGGTATTTTGACAAGATGGTGCTTCGCTCCTTCGGCGAGATGGAGCAGGGGCACACGGTGGAGGAGAGTCTGCGCCAGAAGATGATGTTTATCATGCGGGAGCGCGTCTTTTTCTCGGCGGCATTTCGCTGTGATTGTCAAAATTCTCTCAAAGATCACGATTTTGAGCTGATTCTTCAATTCTACCGTGATCTGATCGCCAAAAAGACGAGCGAGCCGCTCGGCGAAGAACTTGGATTTTTATTGGAAATGTACTGTCAGGGCTCGGTTTACATGACGGCAAAGTGGGTGCTGGCAGGATTTGATATGCCTCCGGAGAAGATGGCAAGGATTCTCGTGGAGGCGATGCCGCCCAGGGTGGCTGCCGTGTTTGATAAATTGGGGCTCTTGTAAAAAATGCACAACTAAAGATGTGAAACTTTGCCAAAATTCCAAAGAAAGTGACAGATGAGAAGGTTTGTCACTTTCTTTTTTTTCTGGTTCTTGTTAGACTATTCACAAAGAGAAGTAAGAACTCAGAAAGAAAAGGAGATATGAGATTATGGCATTTCGTATTGTTTTGAATGAGACATCTTATCATGGAGCCGGCTGCATTCAGGAGATCGCAGGCGAGGTGACAACCAGAGGATTCAAGAAGGCGTTCGTTTGCTCCGATCCCGACCTGATCAAGTTCAACGTGACCTCCAAGGTGACGAAGGTTTTAGACGACCACAATATGCCTTACGAGATCTACTCCAACATTAAACCCAATCCCACCATCGAGAATGTACAGACCGGTGTTGCCGCTTTTAAGGCGTCCGGCGCGGACTACATCATCGCAATCGGCGGCGGCTCTTCCATGGACACCGCAAAGGCAATCGGCATCATCATCGCAAACCCGGAGTTTGAGGACGTGAGAAGCCTGGAAGGCGTTGCTCCCACCAAGAAGCCTTCTGTTCCGATCATCGCCGTTCCCACCACCGCAGGAACCGCGGCAGAGGTAACGATCAACTATGTAATCACCGACGTAGAGAAGAAGCGTAAGTTCGTCTGTGTAGACCCTCACGACATCCCCGTTGTCGCTGTCGTTGATCCTGAGATGATGTCCTCCATGCCCAAGGGATTGACCGCAGCAACCGGTATGGATGCCCTGACTCACGCAATCGAGGGCTACACCACCAAGGGTGCAAACCCCATCACCGATATGTTCAACTTAAAGGCAATCGAGCTGATCTCTGCAAGCCTGCGCGGTGCTGTTGCAAACACCGAGGAGGGAAGAGAGGGAATGGCTCTGGGTCAGTACATCACCGGCATGGGCTTCTCCAACTGTGGACTGGGAATCGTTCACTCCATGGCACACGCTCTGGGCGCGGTTTATGACACTCCCCACGGCGTAGGAAACGCAATCCTGCTTCCCACCGTTATGGCTTACAACGCAGAGTGCACCGGAACCAAGTTAAAAGACGTTGCAAAGGCAATGGGTGTTGAGGGCGTTGACGAGATGACTCAGGAAGAGTACCGTCAGGCAGCAATCGACGCAGTCAAGAAGCTGTCCGCTGACGTTGGCATTCCCGCTGACTTAAAGGCAATCGTAAAGCCCGAGGACGTTGACTTTTTGGCGCAGTCTGCAATGGACGATGCTTGCCGCCCCGGCAACCCCAAAGATCCTTCCTTTGAGGACATCAAGGCGTTGTACCTGTCCTTAATGTAAAGAAAATGCTTCCCGCATAGGCAAATCCGTGCAGGGAAACGCAAGTTTAGAAAGATTTTAGAATCGAGCCGTCTGTGCGCCGAAAACGCGTGCAGGCGGCGATTTTTTTTCAAAAAATGGCGAAAAATCGTCAAAAAGTAGACATAATTAGGTTATCTGTGTACGCTATACAGATACAAATGTATGCTGAGGGCAAATAAAGACTTGACGAACAGCAGACATAATGCTAAAATGGGGAGAGCGTTTTTATTCACTTTATCGAGAGTGCAAGAATCGCACAACATTCAAGGAGGAAAAATCTATGAGAAAACGAGCAACACGTCTGGCAGCTCTGGCTCTGGCAGCGGCGATGGCGATGACCGCTTGCGGCGGCGGCGGTTCCAATTCTGCAAACAGCAACACGACCAACAATGAGTCAACCAACAGCGCAGAAAACAAGGAAGCCATCAAGGATCTGGTAACTTACGAGGCTCCCAATCGTGAGCAGGAAGGCTTCTTTATCCTGAACACGGAGAAGGCTGCGGACTTAAACGTACTGTGTAACCTGTATTCCCCTCTGCTGGAAGTAGACAACATGGGTAAGTTAAGACCCGCTGTTGCAAAGGAGTGGGGCACCGAGGATGGTGGCCTGACCTGGACCTTCAAGCTGAGAGATGATGTGAAGTGGGTTGACATCAACGGAAACGAGAAGGCAGACTGTACTGCTCAGGACTGGATTACCGCGATGGAGTGGATCTTAAACTTCCACAAGAACAGCGGAAACAATACCTCCATGCCGATTTCTCTGATTCAGGGCGCAGAAGATTACTACAACTACACCAAGAACTTGAGTGCAGATGAGGCGAAGGCTCTGGACACCACCAAGTTCTTAGAGATGGTTGGCGTAGAAGCACCCGATGATTATACCTTGGTTTACCATTGTGCATATAAGGCACCTTACTTTGATACCGTTGCAACTTCTGCTTGTATGTACCCCGTATCTCAGGCTCTGATCGACGAGCTGGGTGTGGACGGTATGGTTGGAATGAGCAATGAGACCATGTGGTACAACGGACCATACTTTGAGACCACCTTCACCATGAACAACGAGAAGGTTCTGGAGAAGAACGATTCCTACTGGGACAAGGATGCGACTCTGTTTGACAGCGTAACCATCCGTATGGTAGATTCCACCCAGCAGTATCAGCTGTGGCAGAACGGCGAGCTGGACAACATCAGCCTGTCTGAGGCGGATCTGAGAACGATCTACAACGATGACAGCAATCCGGAGAAGGCAAACCTGGTTGAGACCCGTCCCAAGAAGTTCTCCTACCAGATGCACTTTAACTATGCAAAGAACAAAGAGGATGGAACAGCGGACGAGAACTGGAACAAGGCAGCTGCCAACGAGGCATTCCGTCAGTCCTGGTATTATGGTCTGGACTTCACCAAGTCCTGGGCGAGAAAGAACTTCATCTATCCGCTGCATTGCGAGAACCTGGGCTACACGATGAAGGGACTGCTGTACTACTCTGACGGTACGGACTACAACGCCAAGGTTGTGGAGAAGTTAGGCTACGGCGAGTCCGACGGCAAGACCCCCAGAAGAGTGGATGCTGAGAAGGCTGCCGAGTACAAGAAGCAGGCAATGGAAGAGCTGGCTGCTGAGGGCGTAACCTTCCCCGTACAGGTTGATTACTACATCATTGCAGGCGATCAGGCGGCTCTGGACGGTGCAACCGTATTAAAGCAGATCTTTGCCGAGTGCCTGGGCGAGGACTATGTAAACCTGAACATCAAGACCTTTGTTTCCAGCCAGAGCAAGGAAGTAATCCAGCCCAGTCTTCAGTCCTTTGTTACCAATGGATGGGGCGCGGACTTTGGTGATCCTTCCAACTTCCTGGATCAGGAACGCTATGGCTATGACCAGGCTTACTATACCAACAACTATTCTCACGCAAACGATGTGACGGACGAGGATCTGATCGCGACCTACAAAGAGTTCTCTGATCTGGTAGAGAAGGCTGGCGAGGTGACGGATGATCTGGACGCACGTTACGATGCTTACGTAGAGGCTGAGGTGTATATGTTACAGCACGCATTGTCCATCCCGGTTGAGTATGAAGTGGGCTGGCAGCTGACCAAGGTCAACGACTACTCCAAGATGAACGCAATGTACGGTGCTCAGAACTCTACTTACAAGAACTGGGAGACCTCTAAAGACGCTTATACTACCGAAGAGTATGAAGGATTCGCGGAGGCTACAAAATAAATGGCTAAATACACAATCAAACGACTGTTACAATCCCTTGTAACAGTCCTGGTTGTGGCAACGATCGTTTTTCTGTTGATGCGTGCGCTTCCGACGGACTACTATTTTACAGAAGACCAGGTAATGAAGCTTACAGAAGAGCAGAAAAACGATCAGCTGCTTGCAGCGGGACTGTTAGATCCAATGGGAGAGCAGCTGCTTCGTTTTTACGGGCAGCTTCTGCACTTTGATTTCGGTGTTTCGAGACGAATTCAGACCGGAGCTTCTGTGATCAAGGTAATCGGAACAAAATTTGCGGTGTCGATGCGACTGGGCTGTATCGCTCTGGTGATCGCACTCGTGATCGGTATCTTGCTGGGCGTGATTCAGGCGCGCAACAAAGATAAGATCTTAGACCATATCGGAACGGCGTACACTGTATTCGTAAACGCGGTACCGCCTCTGGTATCGTACTCGCTGGTATTGGTGTTTGGAGCGCACGTATTGAACCTGCCGACACTGTATTCCACCAGAAACGTGGGACCATCCAGCGTCCTTCCCATCATCTGTCTGGCGTTGGCTTCCATCGCACACTACGCGCTGTGGACGAGACGTTACATGGTAGATGAGCTCAACAAAGACTATATCAAGCTGGCTCGCATCAAAGGTATGTCCTCCAAGGACATCATGGTCAAGCACGTCTTAAAGAATGCGTTTGTACCCCTGGTACAGTACATTCCGGCGTCCTTCCTTCTGACCATCAGCGGATCTCTCTTGGCAGAGCGTTTCTTCTCTGTTCCCGGAATGGGTCCTCTGCTGACCGATGCAATCACCCGCTATGACCTGAACGTTGTTCAGACCCTGGTAATCATCTATGCGGCTCTCGGTATTCTGGGCGTATTCCTGGGCGATGTGCTGATGATGGTATTAGATCCCAGAATCAAACTGACAGACAAAGGAGGAAGCCGATGAGTAACCAGAAGCAGGACGACAAGTTCCGGTTTGTGGAGTATTCGCCCGAGGCGGCAGAACGCGTCGGATATTCGGATTACTCTTACTGGAAATCCGTTTTCCAAAACTTTTTGAAGAAAAAATCCGCGGTTGTGATGGCGTTTGTATTCTTCGCGCTTGTCATCTTTTCCTTTATTGCCTTAAAGATCGGAAAGTATGACTATTCCACCGCACAGATCATGACCGATGCATCCCTGGCCTTTACCGCTCCAAACGGAGAGTTCTGGTTCGGAACGGACAACCTCGGACGTGACTATTGGTGCCAGGTGTGGTACGCCGCACAGGTATCCATCAAGCTTGCCCTGATTGTAGCAATCGGAGAGTGCGTCGTTGGCGTCACGATCGGCTGTATCTGGGGCTATGTCAGAAGTCTTGACCGCTTCCTGACAGAGGTTTACAACGTAATCAACAATATCCCGACCATCATCTACATGACTCTGGCAGCGTTGCTGTTCGGTCAGAGCTTCCGCAACATGGCGATCGCAATGATCACCGTCGGCTGGCTTGTGATGGCTCGTAACGTCCGCAACCTGGTGCTGATGTACCGTGACCGCGAGTATAACCTGGCGTCCCGGTGCCTGGGAACCCCGGTGTGGAGAATCCTGGTCAAGAACATTTTCCCGTATCTGATCAGCGTGGTGATCCTGCGTCTGGCTCTGTCCATCCCGCAGACCATCGCTCTGGAATCAACCCTGTCCTACCTGGGACTGGGATTGGACGTGAATACGCCCTCTCTGGGCATTCTGCTTAGAAATGCCCGCAACTATTTCCTCCAGTATCCGTATCTGCTGATTTTCCCGGCGGTGATCGTATCCTTAGTTACCATCACCTTCTATCTGGTGGGAAATGCTTTCTCAGATGCGGCTGACCCCAGAAACCATGTATAATACGGAGGAGACAGCTATGCCAAATATGGAAAAAACGCCGATCCTGTCCGCAAAGGACGTGGAGATCCAGTTCAGCCTGCGCGGCAAGAAGCTCAACGCGATTCGCCGCTGCTCCCTGGATCTCTACGAAGGGGAAACGCTTGCAGTGGTTGGAGAGTCCGGTTCCGGAAAGTCGGTATTTACCAAATCTTTCCTTGGAATGTTGGACGCCAACGGAAGCATTGTGGGCGGCTCCATTATGTATGAGGGCAAGGATCTGGCAAAATATAAGACGGAGAAGGAGTGGATGAACATCCGTGGAAAGAAGATTTCCATGGTCATGCAGGATCCGATGACTTCTCTGAACCCTTTAAAGAAGATCGGTCAGCAGATCGAGGAGAGTATCACCTTAAATCAGGGCATCAAGGGCGCGGAGGCAAAGAAACTCGCGATGGAGATGCTGGTAAAAGTTGGTATTCCGGACCCGGAGCGGCGTTACAATCAATACCCGCACGAGTTCTCCGGCGGTATGCGCCAGCGCGTGGTAATCGCGATTGCCGTTGCCTGCCATCCGCAGATTCTGATCTGCGACGAGCCGACAACCGCTCTTGACGTTACGATTCAGGCGCAGATCCTTGACCTGATCCGCAACCTGCAAAAAGAGCTCAAGATGACCGTTATCTACATCACCCATGACCTGGGCGTTGTGGCAAATGTCGCTGACCGTGTGGCGGTTATGTACGCCGGTCAGATCGTCGAGTACGGCAAGGTGGACGAGATCTTCTACGATGCGTGGCATCCTTACACCTGGGCACTGCTCTCCGCACTGCCTCAGCTTGGAATCAAGGGAGAGGAACTGCCCACCATCGAGGGAACGCCGCCAAACCTGTTCAACGAGGTGAAGGGCGACGCATTTGCACCGCGTAATAAGATGGCTCTTGCCATTGACTTTGAGGAGGAGCCTCCGTTCTTTGAGGTGTCCCCGACACACAAGGCAAAGACCTGGTATCTGGATCCGCGCGCGCCCAAGATCGAGCAGCCGGACTCCATCCGCAAGCTGCGTGAGAAAATGAAAGGAAGAGGGTAGTCGGCAATGGCAGAGAGAGAAAAATTAATTGAAATCAAAGACTTGCAGATTACCTTTGGCAGCGGAAAGAAGAAGTTCGTGGCAGTCGATCACGTCAACTTTGACATTTACAAGGGAGAGACCTTCTCTCTGGTAGGCGAGTCCGGTTCCGGTAAGACCACGATCGGTCGTGCGATTACCCGAATCAACCCCGTCTCCAGCGGAGAGATTCTCTACCGCGGAAAAAAGATCAGCGGCAAGATCCCAAGAGAGCTTGACCGTGAAGTCGTAAAGTCCTGCCAGATGATCTTCCAGGACCCGATGGCATCCTTGAACGAGCGCGCAAAGGTAGACTATATTGTCTCCGAGGGCTTGATCAACTTCCATATGTACAAGGACGAGAACGACCGTAAGCGCAAAGTTGAGGCGGCACTTCGTGAGGTGGGACTGCTTCCGGAGTTTGCTTCCCGCTTCCCGCACGAGTTCTCCGGCGGTCAGCGTCAGAGAATCGGAATCGCCCGCGCCCTGATTATGGAGCCAGAATTTGTGGTTGCCGATGAGCCGATCTCCGCACTCGATGTTTCCATCCGTGCACAGGTCTTAAACCTGCTCAACAACTTAAAGAAGAGCAGAGAACTGACCTACCTCTTCATCGCTCACGATCTGTCGGTTGTGCGCTTCATCTCAGACCGTATCGCCGTAATCCATAAGGGAAGAATCGTGGAGTTAGCTGAGGCGGAGGAGCTGTTCTTACACCCCCTGCATCCCTACACCAAGGCTCTGCTCTCCGCTGTGCCGATTCCCGATCCGGAGCTTGAGAAGAACAAGAAGCTCCTGGTTTACGATCCCTCCGTACACGATTACAGCGTGAACGCGCCGATCTGGGAGGAGATCAGACCCGGTCACTTCGTCTGGGGCAACAAAGACGAGCTTGTGGGCTACAAGAAAGAAATCGAGGCAAAATAAATGAATGAACGATTGGAACGCTTGATTCGTCCGATCCTTTATAAATTTACCGCAAGAGCAGCGTTGGCAGTGACCGCGCTGCTCTTGTGGAATCGCTGGCTCAATCATGGGCAGCGACCGCTCCTTCGCGATGGGTGTTTGATTGCGGGGGTTTTATTTTTATGTATGTGCTGGTTTTCCTATCTGAAGTTGGACGGATTCACAATTCACCATTTATTGGAAAAACCAGAGAAAAAGAAAAAGCCAAAGCGCAGAACCTTCTCGGACATCACGGACTTTGCCGATGAGCACATCGTTTCGTTCGATGAGCTGGAACCGAGAGAGCAGGCAATCTGCACTTTGACTTCCAACGCGATCTGCGCGGTGATCTTTCTCTTACTCGCGCTGATTGGAGCGTTGATCTAACTTTTTATTTCTCCAGAGCTTCGCACAGGGCGATCAGGGTCAGGGACTGACCGTATGCCATGGGATGAATGGCGATGTTGCGGTAGTGATCGGCGTCAAGACCGATTCCCGTTCCAGCGGACACGTTCTTGACCAGTCCGTCCTCGGCAACCATGCTGCAGATGCCCTCGATTGCCTTGTCGGCGACTGCGCGGAAGGACTCGTCAAGCACACCGGCTCTCACGCCCTTGATGATTCCGGCAGCCATTGCCGCGGAACCGGAGGTCTCCACATAGCTCGTGGGATCGTCCAGAATCGTGTGCCACAGTCCCGTTTCCGGATCCTGGAGAGCCTTGAGCGCCGTTGCCTGTGCGCGGAAGGTGTCTAAGAGGTATTCCTTCACCCCTGCGTCGAGTGTGCCGTGGCAGGCGTCGATGTAGTCCATCACGCCGTAGGTGAACCAGGAGTTGCCTCTGCACCAGAAGATTCCGCCAAAGTTATCATTTCTTCCAAAACTCCATCCGTGGTGGATCAGTCCCGTCTGCTTGTCATACAGATACTTGATGTGCAGCAGGAATTGATGAACCGCCTCGTCCTTCCATTCTTTTACATCGTACTTCTGTCCCGCAAGATTTAAGAACAGAACCGTCATAACGAGCGTGTCCGCCCAGACCTGTCCCTCATTTAAGCTCACGCCGTTGCGGTCGCCGATGGCACTGGTGACGTGCTGGAAGCCGTTCTCGCGCGTTCTGGGAAGCCCGTTCATCAGCCACTTGGCGCGGTCAATGCACATCTGGCGGTATTCCTCGGAGTGCGGAAGCGCGTCCACGAGGTGAATCAGGGCGAGGAAGGGAGCCGTGGTGTTGACGTTCTTGGAAGGCAGACCGATCTTGATATTATTCTGATACCAATTCTCAAAAAACTCATTGTAGCGATTGTCCCCGTAGTATTCCTGCAACTTTAACAGACCGTACAGACCGACGCCCTGGGGCCAGTCCCACTCCTCGATGCCGAAGTCGCGCTGGATCATTCCGGTCTTGTGGGAGGCGGCGTCCGTGGACTTATCCTTCTCCGCATCGCATCCGCCCAGATTCATCAGCTTTTCCGCTACCAGGTGAATTTTTTCCAAAAGCATTTCGTTTGTCATAATTCTTCTTCTCCTTTTATTTTCTCTATGTAATCCGTTGGGGTGGAGCCGGTGTACCGCTTGAACACCTGACTGAAGTATTGGGGATTATTTCCAAATCCGACGGCTTTGGCGATGGTCTTGATGTTGTCGTTGTGATAATAGACCATCAACCGAATCGCCTGTTCCATTCTCCTTCGGTTCAGGTAGTCCGAGAAACGGATTCCCTCCTCCTTCACGAATTGCTTGCTCAGATAACCGACGCTGACAAAGAGATAATTCTGTGCCAGCCACTTGAGAGAGAGCGTCTCCGAGTCGAGATGCTCCTCCACATACGTCTTTAACAGCCCGATGTTGACGCCGCCCTTATTTCCCTGTTCCGGGGGCGACTCCGAAAGGAGGGCGACCTCTGCCAGTTCGCGAATCTGCGCCGCCGACTCGCAGCTGTAGAGACGGCGGAAAAAGTCACACGCAATGTCAAGGGGCTGCCCGCTGTCTGCGTCCTGCTTTAAGAAAAGACCCAAAGCAAGAGCGCGCGCCGCCTCCAGTCCGAGAGAGGGCGAGAAGTACTCGTCCAGCAGTTTGTAGATCTCCTCCGGTTCCTGCGCGCCCTCCAGCGTGTCGTGCAAACGCTTGATGCGCCACGGCGCGGCGATATGGTTGTGAATCTCCCGCATTTCCCCGGCAGTCGGACGGATTAAGAGAATCCGTTCATACCGGGAGATTTTAAAGACGACTTGCTCGAACAGCTCCCTGGAAGTATCCGCGTGCAGGAAACTCACGTCAAGCGATACGCTCTGCCCCGGATAAGAGAGAGCTTCCAGCCGTTCCTTCACCGCCGCCTGCGCCGCAAGAGAGGGCGAGGAGAGGAGAAAGAGCGCGCTGTTTTTGACGTAGATCACGGGAAAGATCCGCTCGGCAGACGATTCTCTCAGGATTTTCTCAAGATCGGTAAGAAACGATTCCAGAAGTGACTCTTCCAAAAACGAGCAGATGCAGGCGCAAAGCCCCTCCGTCGGGATGGAAAGAAGCGATTGGTACTTTCCAAAGACCTGCGAGACGTGACCGCTCTCCAAGGCTTCCATAATCAGGCTCTGTTCCAGAGGAGCCTGCATGGAGGCGACAAGCTGGTTTTGCTCGGCGGCTCGCTGTCGCTCTTTCTGCTCCTTTTCTTCCCGCACGGCGATCAGAGCTTCGATGAGTTCCTGCTTGTCCGTTGGTTTTGAGAGGTAGTAGCGCACGCCGTACTTCATCGCCTGCTTGGCGTACTCGAACTCATTGTAGCCGGAGAGCAGGATGAAAGTGATCTTGGAGTCCGTTTTCATGGAACGCTCAATCAGGTCAAGCCCGTTGAGAATCGGCATTCGGATGTCGGTGATTACGACGTCCGGGTACTCGTCGCAGATCATATCGTATGCTTCCATGCCGTTTTTTGCCGTGGCGATCACCTCATAGCCGATGGAGGCGTAGTCGATCATGGAAGACAGAGCTTCGCGGATGATCTCTTCGTCATCCACGATCATCAATCGGAGCATTTTGCACCTCTCTTTCTTTGGGAATGGTCAGCATGACAACCGCCATGCCGTCTTTGTTGTAAATGTTCAGACCATACCGATCTCCGAAGATCAGCTTGAGTCTGGAGTGGATATTGACAAGACCGACGCCCGATCCCTGCGGCGTGACCTCGTGATTTTGAATCTTCTCGATTAAGTGGTCTTCAAATTGCGATCCGGTGTTGGCAACCAGAATTTTCCAGTCCTCGCCCTCATCGAGAACCGATACGCGGATGGTGCAGACCTCGTCGCTGTACTCCATCGCGTATTTTAGGGCATTCTCCACAAGCGGCTGAATACAGAGCTTTGGAACCTGAATCTTTGAAATGTCCTCCGGCGTGTGAAGCTCAAAGGCGAGCCGATCGCGGAAGCGAATCTGCTGAATCTTGATGTAGTTGTCGAGCACCTTGAGTTCCTCAGAGAGCGGAATCAGGTCATCCTGCCCCGTGATGGCGGCGCGAAAGAGGTTTCCCAGTGCCCTTGCCATTGAGGAAATGTCGTCCGCCCCGTACCGCTGCGCCATCCAGTTGATGGTGTCGAGCGTGTTGTAGAGAAAATGCGGGTTGATCTGCTGTTGCAGCATCTTGATCGTGGTATCGCGCAATAAGAGCTGCTTCTCATAATTCTTGTCGCGCAGCACCTTCACACTCTGCGTCATCTCGTCAAAACTGCGGTGGAGCTGGCCGATCTCGTCCCCGCGATCGCTGTAATCGTAATTGCGAACGTCTTCCGGGGCGGGAAGTCCCTGCCCGAAGCGGCGAATCTTCTCCACGAGAAGTTCCAGATGGCGCATGATCCGCTGAATGACGGTTCCAGACAGAACGAGGGCGATCAGGGCAAATGCCGCAAGAAAGAGCATGACATGGATTCTCGTTCGCTGAATCGAGGAGAAGAGCTCGTCGTAGTCGCGAAAGTAGAGGTAACTCCAGCCCGTCTCCGGCAGAATGCCGCCGAGAATAAACGACTTTTTCCCGTCAAATGAGGCGATGGAGTAGACGTTCTCCCCGTTTGCAAGATCCACTTTTTCGATCACATTTCGCGCCACCTCATCGTGGTAGCCTTGTTCCGGGTAGAATCGGGAATCCTCAGAAAAAACGAGAAAACGCGCCGCGTCCTGCGCCTGGTATCCAGCATTGACAAACGCCTCCTCCACAAGCGATTCCAGATCCACCACCAGATAGACGTAGGCGAGGTGGTCGAGCGTCATGTACTTGAGCTGGCGAAGTTCCCTTGCCGCCGCGATGAAGCTGCCCGGCTGTTTTGGCTGTTTCCAGACGATCCGCCCTTGATTTTTGCGGGCAGCTCTTGCCATTGCCGCCTGATTAAAACACTCGATGTCACTCGTATTTCCCATACAGATGATGCTTGCGTCCGGCAGTGCGATCACGATGGAGCGGATGTAGTTCTCGTAAAACGTGTAGGGATAGAGTGCCTCGTAGATGTCCCTGCGCCGCGGCGCGTTTCGCCCCTTTTTGGATTCCACCTTCATCGCGGTGAGATTTTCCTGAATTACACGGTCCGCGAGAATGTTGTTGGAGACCGACTCAATGGCAAGCAGCTTTGCCGACACATACGAGGAAACGTAGTCGAGCGACTGCGCGTTTGCCGCGTAGAGTTCCTTCTCGTACTTTTCGGAGAGCAGATGAATGCCGCCGAGAAAAGCAAAACACGAGCAGACCAGCGTGACAGAGAGAATGAGGAGAATCTTTTTATACAAAGATAGACTGTTAAATGCACGTTTCACCCCAGATTCCTCCCCATTTGTTCAAATTATCTCTCATTATAGCTCAAAAACACAAAATACAAAAGAGGAAAAGCGAGAGAAAACCATTTTTTTAACGTGGGAAAGCCGTTTTTTGTACCCATATTTTCTTACAAAAATTCTGTATCCAACTGGAAATTTATCACAAAAATCCTATAAATTAGCATAATAAAATATTTAATAACGGAATGAATATTGACATTATGCACAAATGGATGGTAAGATTCTATTACATAAAAAATGTTTTGGAGGAGGAATACTATGAGAAGACGAATCGTATCAGCGGCATTGGCACTAGCATTGGCAGCTTCTCTTACGGCCTGCGGCGGCGGGGGAACAAACGCCGATGCGGGGACAAAGGGGCAGGAGAGCAATTCCGAGGGAAGCGGTAGTGCGGACGGGGAAAAGATCACGCTAAACCTCTATTGGTGGGGGAACCAGGTGAGAAATGACGTGACTAAGAAGGCGGCAGACCTCTATATGGAGCAGAATCCCAACATCGAGATCAAGATTGAGTTTACGGACTGGGGCGGCTACTGGGACAAGCTCTCCGCAATGACGGCAGGCGGCAATATGCCTGACATCATCCAGCAAGACTATTCCTACCTGAGACAATACCAGGAGAGCGGCTCTCTGGCAGATCTCACGCCCTTTATCGAGGACGGAACGATTGACGTAAGCGATATTCCACAGAGTATCATCGAGAGTGGAAGCATTGACGGAAGATGCTACGCGCTGAGCCTGGGAAGCAACGCGAACCTGATGGCGTATGACAAAGAGGCGGTGGAAGCGGCAGGTGTGACGATGCCCGAACAGCCGACTTATGAGGATCTCATCGAGATCGGACAGAAAGTCTACGAGGCGACCGGAATCCCGACCACCTTTGACGGTGGCTTAAACATGATCCAGATGATGGCAAGAGAGGACGGCTCCAAGATCTTTGACGAGTGGACGGCGGGAGAGAGCACGACCACGGCAAAATATTACCAATATCTGGAAGATACAAGAGATCTGGAGTGGACGATTCCGCCGGAGATTCTCTCCGAGAAGGACACGGGCGCGCTTGAGACCAGTCCGATCGTGGATGCGAGTGCCTGGGACAACCTGATGACCTCGAATATGTTCATCGGCTTGAGTGCCGTGACGCCGCGTCCTCTGGGACTTTGTATGTTTCCGGCTTCCGAGGACATGGTGGAGCAGCCGCTCTTTTTAAAGCCCAGCCAGTTCTTCTCCATCGCAGAGACCTCCGAGCACAAGAAAGAGGCGGCGGAGTTTGTCAACTGGTTCACCAACAGCGTGGAGTGCAACGAGATCTTACTGGCGGAGCGCGGAATCCCGATCAGCACCAAGGTAGCTGAGGCGATCAAACCCAAGGTGGACGAGACGACACAGATGGTCTTTGACTACATCGCAAAAGTCGGCGAGATTGCAACGCCCATCGACCCGCCGGATCCCAGCGGAAAGGGCGAGATTGAGGCAGGACAGAAGCTCCTCTCCGAGGAAGTCCGCACGGGCGGCGTCACAGCAGCAGAGGCGGCACAGTCGCTCACTGATCAGGCAAAACGCATCCTGAACAACTAACAAAACCGTTTTTTGTTGTTCAAAAAGCCATTTTTTTACTTTACCGTTGTGCATATTTCCCATAAAATAAAGGTAATTATTTGATTGGGAGGTAACAAATATGAAAAAGAGACTGATTGCGGCGACCATGGCAGCGTTGATGGCAGCTTCCCTGACAGCCTGCGGCGGGGGCAGTTCCACCACACAGAGCAATGGGGACAGCGCGCAGAGCGATGCAAACAGCTCCAATGGCTCCGGGGATGCGGCGAGCGGGGACAAGATCTCTTTAAGCCTTTGCTGGTGGGGCAACCAGACGAGAAACGACGTGACAAAGAAGGCCGTTGACCTGTATATGCAGGAGAATCCGAACGTGGAGATCAAGGTGGAGTTTACCGACTGGTCCGGCTATTGGGATAAGCTCTCCGCAATGGCGGCCGGCGGAAACCTGCCCGACATCATTCAGCAGGATTACTCCTACATCAACCAGTATCAGGAGAGCGGACAGCTGGCTGACCTGACTCCTTATATTGAGGACGGCACGATCGACACCAGTAAGATCCCGGAGAGCATCATCGAGAGCGGAAGCATTGACGGAAAGTGCTACGCATTGAGCCTGGGAAGCAACGCACCCATGATGGCATACGACAAGGCGATCGTGGAGGAGGCAGGTGTTACGATTCCGGAGCAGCCCACCATCGAGGAACTCTACGAGATCGGAGAGACCATCTACCAGAAGACCGGAGTGAAGACCTACTTTGACGGCGGCATCAACATGATGCAGATCATCGCAAGAACTCAGGGTTCTCACCTGTTTGACGAGTTAAACGACGGCAACACGGCAAGCAGCCTGATTCACTTTGCAAACGTGGACAAGTTCAATCAGGCAGAGTCTGCAATCTCTCCCGATCTCTTGGCGGAGAAGAACCCCGATGTGGTTGAGACAAAGCCGATCATCGACGGCACAACCTGGAACGATTTCTCCTACTCCAACCAGTACATCAGCATTGCAAGCTCTGCTGGAAGAGATCTGGGAATCGTGATGTACCCCACCGTTGAAAATGCAAAAGAGCAGCCCATGTACTTAAAGCCCAGCCAGTTCTTCTCCATCGCTGAGACTTCCCAGCACAAGGATGAGGCGGCAAAGTTCATCGACTGGTTCACCAACAGCATCGAGTGCAACGAGATCCTGATGGCGGAGCGCGGAATCCCGGTCAACACCGAGGTTGCCGAGGCGATCAAGCCCAAGGTAGACGAGGCTTCCCAGACCGTGTTCGATTACATTTCCAAGGTATCTGAGATTGCAACCAAGATCGACGATCCCGATCCGTCCGGAAAGGGCGAGGTTGAGGCACAGGGCAAGACCATTGTCGAGAATCTGCGTTACGGCGATGTGAGCGCAGAGGAGGCGGCAGAGGAGTTTGTGACCACCTCTCAGAAGATTCTTCAGGAAGCAGCACAGTAAGTAGACCCACGGAGAACGCCAATTTTGGCGTTCTCCTCATATGAGGAGGGAAATCATGAAAAACACAGAAACTTCCCCCAAGAGAAAGAAAACACTGGCGCAGCTTTTGGACACGCCCCAGGTATCGGGTTATATCTTTGTAGGTCCCTTTATCATCGGCTTTCTGGCGTTTATGATGCTGCCCATGCTTCTGTCCTTCGGGTTTTCGTTCACCAGATACAACATTTTACAGTCTCCGAGCTTCATCGGAATCGAAAACTACATCACCATGTTCACGGATGATGCCAAATTCTGGAAAGTATTCGGCGTGACTATGTACTATGTGGTATTCTCCGTTCCGCTGCGCCTGATCATGGCACTCGTTGTCGCCATGCTGCTCGTCCGCAGCACGAAACTCTCCGGATTTTACCGCGCCGTATATTACCTGCCTTCCATCATCGGTTCCAGCGTGGCAGTCGCCATCCTCTGGAAGCGGATGTTTGCAAGCGACGGCGTGATCAACGGCATCTTCGGAACGAGCGTTGCCTGGCTTGGAAACTCCGACACCGCCATCTGGACATTGATTATCCTGGCAGTTTGGCAGTTCGGTTCCTCCATGCTGATCTTCCTCTCCGGCTTAAAGCAGATTCCCGTCAGTCTCTACGAGGCGGCGACCGTGGACGGCGCGAACGGCATCCAGAAGTTCTTTAAGATCACACTTCCGATGCTGACCCCGACCATCTTCTTTAACTTGATTAACCAGCTGATCAACGGCTTTATGGCATTTACCCAGAGCTACATCATCACGCAGGGAAAACCGAGAGATACCACACTGTTCTACACCGTTTATATGTACCAGAACGCATTTACCTACAACAAGCTCGGTTACGGCTGTGCACTGGCATGGTTTATGATCTTTGTGGTTGGCGTGCTGACGCTGATCTTATTCAAGACCCAGAACAAGTGGGTGTACTACGAGTCAGAAAGTTGATGGTGAGCGTATGAAGACAGGATACAAAGAAAAAAGATTTGCCATCGGAGTCATCTACCACGTATTTACATTCTGCTTTGCGTGCATCATGATCTATCCGCTGGTATGGATGGTAATGAGTTCCTTCAAGGACTCCAACACGATTCTGCGGACGGCTTCCCAGCTGCTTCCCGACAGCTTTGATCTGACCAACTACAAGGTTGGCTGGCAGGGCTTTGCGGGCTACGGCTTTGGAACCTTCTTCAAGAATTCCTTCATCATCGCAGGTCTCTCCACCGTTGGAGCAGTGGTTTCCTCTGCGATCGTCGGCTTCGGCTTTGCACGAATCGACTTCAAGTTCAAGGGCTTCTGGTTTGCTTGTATGCTGCTCGCCATGATGCTTCCTTTCCAGGTCATCATGATCCCCCAGTACATCATCTTCAACAAGCTGGGCTGGGTGGGCTCTTACCTGCCGATCATCGTTCCGCAGTTCTTCGGTCAGGGCTTCTTCATCTTCCTGAACGTGCAGTTCATCAAGGGAATCCCGATCGACCTCGATGAGGCGGCGCGCATGGACGGCTGCTCCATCTATACAATTTTTACCAGAATCATCCTTCCGCTGATCAAGCCGTCGCTTGTCACCAGCGCGATCTTCTCCTTCATGTGGAGATGGGATGACTTCCTGGCGGCACTGATCTACCTGAGCGATCCGTTAAAATACCCGGTCAGCTACGCATTGAAGATGTTCTCTGACCCCACTGCCGGATCCGATTACGGTGCGATGTTTGCCATGGCGACTCTGTCCCTGGTTCCCATCTTCGTGATCTTCCTGACCATGCAGAAATACCTGGTTGAGGGAATCGCTTCCACCGGAATCAAGGGCTAAACACAAAACATATTTGGGCGAAGAGGCTGTCTGTTGTACGGCTTCTTCGCCTCTGCTGTTCAAAGGAGACAATTTTATGGACACCATCCGAAACCGAATCAAAGCAATCTTAGACGTAGTCGGCGCACTCCGCTACACCGAGAGACAGCCGATGGACAACGTGCAAATCGCCAAGGGCGACTACACCTTTTCCGAGACCTTTTCCTCTTCTGGGAAATGCTGGAAACCGTTTGGACGGAGCGAGACGTGGGGGGAGCTGGACGGACATTTCTATTTTCTGGCAAATGTTTCCATCCCAAACTCCATGGCAGGTCAGCACGTTCGCGCGCTCGTGAGTACGGCGGCGACTGACATCTGGAACACCGACAATCCCCAGATGATGGCGTATGTGAACGGGAAATTTGCGGCAACGCTCGACATGAACCACGCTTTTGTGGATCTTGCGGACGCGGCAAAAGGGGGAGAAGAGATCGAACTTGCCTTCTACGCCTACTCGAGCTCCTTTACCGGCAACTTTACGGGGACGAACTTCTTTCACCTCGATCTTGCCGTGTACCGGGACGAGGCGGTTCGCCTGTACTACGATATGAAGCCTATTTTTGAGGCGGCAGACCTTCTGGGAGAGGACGACTTAGCCCGCATTGAGGCATTTAAGGCATTAAACGCCTGCGTAAACTGCCTCGACTTGAGAAAACCCGGCTCCGAGGAGTGCTTTTTGAGTATGGAGCGGGCGGCAGCGTATCTGGAGAAACATTACTACGAGGCGCGTACACCGCACCCGGTCACGGTTCACAGCATCGGGCACACGCACATTGACGTGGCGTGGAAATGGCCGCTTCGCCAGACAAGACAGAAGGCGGTTCGCAGCTTTGAGACGGTGTTAAACTTGATGGATCGCTACCCGGAGTACAAGTTTATGTCGAGCCAGCCGCAGCTGTATGAGTTTGTGCGGGAGGAAGCACCGGGCGTTTTTGCGCGAATCAAGGAGCGAATCAAGGAAGGCCGCTGGGAGGCGGAGGGCGCGATGTGGCTGGAGCCAGATTGCAACCTCTCTTCCGGTGAGTCGCTGATCCGCCATATTTTATATGGGAGAAATTACTTTGAGAAAACGCTCGGCGCGCCCAAGAACGAGGTGCTTTGGCTTCCCGATGTCTTCGGTTACAGTGCCGCCATGCCGCAGATCTTGAGAAAGTCGGGAATCCCGTACTTTATGACGACAAAGATTGGCTGGAACGAGTTTAACTGCTTCCCGCACGATACCTTCCGCTGGAAGGGAATCGACGGAAGCGAGGTGCTGACGCATCTGATCTCCACGAGAGATTACCGAAAGCCGGGAGATACGCGCCTTGCAGGGAACCACTCCACCACCTACAACGGGATGCAAAACGCCACGCAGCTGATGGGAACGTGGCAGAGGTATCAGGACAAAGACGTGAGCACAGACGTTCTCACCTGCTTTGGATACGGGGACGGAGGCGGCGGCCCGACCGAGGAGATGCTTGAGGAGAGCAGACGCCTGGAAAAGAGCGTGGCAAATTGCCCGGCGGCGCGCCAGACACACGTCAAAGATTTCTTCCATATTCTGGAAGAGAACATGGACAGGTCACGTCTTGCAACCTGGGACGGAGAGCTTTACTTGGAGTATCACCGCGGAACGTACACCTCGATCGCAAAGAATAAAAAGTACAACCGAAAGGCGGAGTTTGCAAACGGCGAGGCGGAGATGACAAGCGTCCTTGCAGGGCTTCTCGACTCCGAGAGAACCTACCCGAAAGAAGAGCTGGAGCGCAACTGGAAGCTCGTACTTCTCAATCAATTTCACGACATTTTACCCGGTTCTTCTATCAAGGAAGTTTACGACGACTCCTGGGAGCAGTACGAGACGGTGCTTGCAAGCGATGAGCGGCTGATCGGAGAGGCGCGCGCCGCGATTTTGGAAAAACTTGGATGCACTCCGACATCACCTGCCGGGGAGGAAGGCAGTTACCTGGCAGTCTGGAACCCCACCAGCTTTGCGAGAAAAGGCTTGGCGCAGACAGAGGACGGCGCGTGGCATCTCGTGACGGCGGCTCCGTCTGGCGTGACGCTTGTCGATCTGTTTGCGGGAGACGGACTGAGTGAGAACATTTTCCGGGAAATCGAGACGAACGAGAAGGGAAATGTGCGGCGCGTCAAGACCCCGTTCTACACGGTGGAGTTTGACGAGAACGCAGAGATTCAAAGCCTGGTAGACCTTAGAGAATCGCGTGAGCTTGTCGCACCCGGAAAGCGGGCGAATGAACTTCGCGTCTACGAGGATCGCCCGATGGAGTACGATGCGTGGAACCTCGATGAAGGGTATATGGAACACTCCTGGCGCGTGGAGAATCTGAGCGAGTTTGCGGTGCTTGAGAACGGGCTACACCGGGCGAGTTTGATCGCAAAGCGCAAGTTTGGCGATTCCAGCATTTCCCAGATTATTCGCTTCTACGCCCACACGGCGCGGATTGACTTTGTGACGCGGGTGGATTGGAGAGAACATCAGCAGATTCTTCGCACCGCATTCCCGCTCGATATTCTGGCACACGAGGCAGATTTTGAGATTCAATTTGGCAATGTCCGCCGCCCAACACACAAGAACACAAGCTGGGACAAGGCACGGTTTGAGGTCTGCGCGCACAAGTGGGCGGATCTGTCCGAACCCGGTTACGGCGCGGCACTCCTAAACGATTGCAAGTACGGCTATGACGTACATGATGGCGTGTTGAGCCTGAGTTTGATTAAGTCCGGCATTTTCCCGAACCCGCAGGCAGATCAGGGAATCCACGAGTTTACCTACGCGCTCTTCCCGCATCAGGGAGACTTCCGTGCGGGCGGCGTGATACGGGAAGCCTACGACTTAAACTGCCCGCTCTCCTGGGAGAAGGTGCGCGCAGGCGGCGAGAGGTCGCTCTCTCTTGTAACACTTTCCGAGGAAAATGTCATGGCGGACACCGTAAAACGCGCGGAGAGCGGAGAGGGAATCATCATCCGTCTCTACGAAGCGTGGGGAAAGCGTACGAAGGTGCACCTGCGGCTTCCGGCAATCGAGGGCGCGCAGCTTTTCGAGTGCGACTGCATGGAAGAGGTGATCGGCAAGGAGGGCGTAACGTGCGAGGATGGTGCATTTGTCTTTGCGATGAAGCCGTATGAGATCAAGACATTTTTGATTAGGAGGAACTAGAAAATGTATAATATTTTAGATTACGGCGCGCTGGGGGACGGGGCAAGCAACGACGCCCCAGCCATCCAGCGGGCAGTCGATGCGTGCAGCGAAAACGGAGGCGGCGTGGTGCTCTTTCCGGGCGGAAAGACGTACAATTCCGGCTGTGTGCTCTTAAAATCGAACGTGGAAATTCACTTAGAACCGGGCGCGGTCTGGAAGGCGAGCGACCACATTGAGGACTACTACCCCCTGAGAAACAACGGAACGATCACGGCACACGAGTCGGGGCTTCCCTCGTTTCTAAACAGCGAGTACGCCGGAAGACCGTTTCACGCCTTCATCTACGCACTCGGACAGGAAAATATTTCCATTACAGGTCACGGGCGCATTGACGGCAATGAGTCGATCTTTTACGGGGACGATTCCGGCTACCACATCGAGGGAAGCTACTATCCGCGTGTGCCGCTCTTATTGCTGGAGGATGTCAAACACTTGACGATCCGCGACGTGTACCTGACCAACTGCGCGTTCTGGACGGTGCATCTTGTGGGCTGTGAGGACGTTTTGATTGACGGGATTCGACTGCTCAACAACTTAAAGATGGCAAACTCCGACGGCATTGACCCTGACCATTGCAAGAACGTGCGGATCAGCAACTGCCATATTGAGTGCGGGGACGATGCGATCGTGCTCAAAAACTCCGGAGATTACAAGAAATACGGTCCCTGCGAGAACATCGTGGTGACAAATTGCACATTGATCTCGACGAGTGCGGCGATCAAGTTCGGAACCGAGGGCGAGTCAGATTTTCGCAACGTCTTGGTGGAGAATTGCTGCATCTCAAAGAGCAACCGCGGCATCTCGATCCAGATTCGCGATTGTGGAAACGTTGAGAACGTGACATTTTCCAACATCACAATCGAGACGAGGCGGTTCTCCTACGAGTGGTGGGGGAGAGCGGAGGCAATCTGTCTGACGGCACTCGACCGAAAGCCGGGCGTCAAGGCTGGAAAGATTAAGAATGTGCGTTTCCAGAACATCACCTGTGAGGGCGAGAATGGAATCTTTATTCTGGGAAGTCCCGATAACTGGATCGAGGACGTGAGTTTTGACGGCGTGACATTGACGCTTGACCGCCGCTCCAAGTGGGAGATCACCGGGTATGACACGCGCCCCTGCCAGGGAGAAGGAGAAATCAAGACAAAGGTTTCCGGAATCTATGTGGATTACGGCAAAAACATCACCTTCCGCAACACGAAGATTGCAACACGAAAAGAGTTTCGTTCTTATTACAAGGAGGACGCTACACTCCGAACGGTTGAGAATGTGCGCGTGGAATTAGAGGATTAAGCATTCGCAAAATCACTTGCGCCTTGCGGGATTCTGGAGTAGACTACAAATTGAGCAGTGCAAGAATGCACGAACGAGGAGGTATCCGACATGGAGGCAGAGATTCGATGGCTGGATGATCCGCAGGTATTTGCGGTCAACCGCCTGAGTGCCCACTCCGATCATAGGTTTTACGGTTCGAGAGCGGAGTACGAGGCAAAAAATGAGGGGCTTAGACAGTCGCTAAACGGTCAGTGGCAGTTTCATTGGTCGAAAAACGCGGCTGAGCGTCCGGCAGACTTCTATAAGGAGTCGTTTGATCGGGCGGGGTTTGACACGATCGAGGTTCCGGGACATATCGAGCTTGCCGGCTATGACCGCATTCACTATATCAACACAATGTACCCGTGGGAAGGCCACCTCTACCGCCGCCCGGCACACACACTGGAAGAAAATGGCGAGGCGAAAGGGCAGTTCTCCGAGGCAGCGTACAATCCAGTCGGCTCGTATGTGCGGGAGTTTGTGCTGGAGGAAGGCTTGAGAGATAAGCGTGTGAGCGTGGTCTTTTACGGCGCGGAGCAGGCGATCTTTGTGTGGCTCAACGGGCAGTTTGTAGGATACGCGGAGGACAGCTTCACGCCGTCTGAGTTTGACCTCACCCCGTTTCTTCGCGACGGCAAAAATGTGATCGCAGTCGAGGTGCACAAGCGTTCCACGGCGGCTTACCTGGAAGATCAGGATTTCTTCCGCTTTTCCGGTCTGTTTCGCGATGTGGAGCTTGTCGCAAAGCCGCGCGTACACGCGGAAGATGTCTGGGCGAGAGCAGAGCTTGGCGAAGACCTCACAACGGGAACCTTTTCCCTGGAATTAAAACTCTCGGCAGAAGGGGCGATCCCGGCTGGGTCTGACATTTCCTGGAAAATATTCGATCAGACGGAGCATTGCGTGGCAGAGGGAAGCGCGCCTGCGGCTTCCAGCGTCAAGACTGCGCGCTGTGAGATTCCCCAGGTGCACATCTGGGACAACCACAACCCGTATCTGTATCGCCTGGAGATCACGATCTTTGATTTTGCGGGAAATGTCGTGGAGTTTATCCCCTGCGAGCTGGGATTTCGCCGGATTGAGATCAAGGATAAAGTAATCTACTTAAACGGAAAGCGTCTGATCATCAACGGCGTGAACCGCCACGAGTGGAACGCAAGACGCGGGCGCGCAATCACCATGGAGGACATGGAGCGCGACATGGCGGTCATCAAGGCGAGCAACATCAACAGCGTGCGAACCTGTCACTATCCCGATCAACTCGCCTGGTACGCGATGTGCGACCGGGAAGGAATCTATCTGATGGCGGAGACGAACCTGGAGTCGCACGGTTCCTGGCAGAAAATGGGAGCGATTGAGCCGAGTTGGAACGTGCCGGGAAATTACCCTGCATGGCGGGAAGCTGTGCTTGACCGCGCAAGAAGCAACTTTGAGACGTTTAAGAACCATGTGTCCGTGCTCTTCTGGTCACTGGGCAACGAATCTTACGCTGGGGACGACATTCAGGCGATGGGAGAGTTCTTCAAGGAGAAAGATCCGGGGCGTCTGGTGCATTACGAGGGCGTAGTCAACAACCGCGCGTATGCGGATCGAATCTCGGACGTGGAGAGCCGGATGTACGCCTGGCCAAAAGACGTGCGCGAGTATTTGAGGACGGACGCTTCCAAGCCGTTTATCCTGTGCGAGTATATGCACGATATGGGAAATTCGCTCGGCGGTTTAAAATCTTATATGGATCTTCTGGACGAGTTTGCATCGTACCAGGGCGGATATATCTGGGATTTCATCGACCAGGCACTCTATGTGAAGGACGAGGTGACGGGCAAAGAGGCACTTCGCTACGGTGGAGACTTTGACGATCGCCCATCGGACTATGAATTTTCAGGAAATGGCATTCTGTTTGCGGACAGAACCCCGAAACCAGCACTTCAGGAGGTAAGATATTATTATGGCTTGTACGACAGAAAATCAGAGTGACCTTCAGGTGGTCTTTGGGGATGTGACGCTCGGTGTGTGTTCCGGGCAGACGAAGTACATCTTCTCATACGATGCGGGCGGGCTCGTTTCTTTAGTAAAATCTGGAAGAGAATGGATCTACCGCTTCCCAAGACCGGCATTTTGGCGGGCGACCACGGACAATGACCGGGGAAGTCGCTTCTCGCTCGGATCTGCAATGTGGATGGGAGCCGATCAATTCGTTGGAAAGGGCGAGATTCACGTCTTTTTGGACGGCAAGGAGCAGACGGGATTTCGTGCGCCCGACAATAATCAATATCGCGGAGTGGTTTGCGCGGAAAAAATCGCAATTTCCTTTACTTACCTGACGCCGACCGTGCCGCAGACCAAGGTGACGGTGGAGTACACGATCCTTGGCGGCGGGCAAATGCAGGTGAGAGTTCATTATTACGGAAAAGAAGGACTGCCGCAGCTTCCGGCCTTCGGTCTGCGTTTTCTCATGCCGACTGCGGCGAGCGGATACGCCTGGGATGGACTCTCCGGTGAGACGTATCCGGATCGCATGGCGGGCGCGGTTCGCGGACACTTTGAGGAGAAGGGACTTCCCGTGACGCCCTATCTTGTGCCGCAGGACTGCGGCGTCCATATGCAGACCGAGCGGCTTGTGGTGACGCGCGAGAGTGTGTTGGCAAACGAGATTGCAGATCCGGGAACATTTTCCCTCACATTCGAGCAGCTTGACGCGCCGTTT
>Cebus_capucinus_imitator_PRJNA485217_SSR047__coassemble_1079_pt1 | contig 28963 bp, 27 predicted proteins | sample Cebus_capucinus_imitator_PRJNA485217_SSR047__metabat2_high_PE_002 | metagenome-assembled genome bin Cebus_capucinus_imitator_PRJNA485217_SSR047 | reverse complement strand
TCCAGGTCGAAAGAAGCGGAATCTGCTGCATCTCTTTCTTTGCGACAAATCCCGTAAGTCCCGGAACCGTGGTGTAGCCTGCCAGAATATCAAAGTAGCTTCTGTGGTTGCCGACGTAGAGCACCGCTTGATCTTTGGGAATATTTTCCAATCCTTGCACCTCCACCGTCACTCCGGACAGAAACAGGATGAGCCGAAACACCCCCCGCACGATGGACAAGCTGATTTGATCCCTTTTTTCTGGATTCACCCGCCCCACAAGATACAAAATTCCCAAAACCGGGATGCTGAGGATCAAGAACACTACCACCGTAGTGACGACCACAATCATTCTCAACATGAACGTTCTCCTTTGTGTTAAAAGTTTCTTTCATTATACTCATCTGCGGGTTTTCTGGCAATCACTTCCTTTGCGTGATGTGTTCAAAAATCAGCCCCGTCAGAAACCAGAGCGGGGCAAAGTGAAAGCGGATCACACCGTTTACGTTGTCGGCAAATTCCGAATAGTCCCAGGGGCAGATTCCAAAGTGCATCAGGGAACTTCCCGTCACATACTCTGCGCAAAATATTAAGACCATAAAGAGCAATCCATGGCGAATCGTCAAGGCAAAACGAGGCATCCTGCGCGCGTCCGCCCCCTCAAATCCCGGCAAGCCCGAAAGCCACGCATCCACACCTTGTCCGATCGGCAAAAGCAATGCTCCCAACCCATAAATTGGAAACATGATCAATGAGGTCTGCCCCATGAGTTTCCAGTTGGAAGCGGCAATGGAGTCCACGGAGGTGAATAAGATCTCCAGGCACCACCCCATCGCCCCGCATTTGAAAAAATTTACAAGATACGTTTTGAGTGTTTCATTCTTCATGCACTCAGTATACCCGGCGCGCCTTACTTTTATAAGAGCGGTGAGAGCAGGCGGCTCGTCTGTTCTTTCACGCGCATCCACATTCCGCGCTTCTCGTACTCCTCTTTTGTGAGTTCGTGGCAGTGCGGAAGGTCGTCAAGGAATGCCGCTTCGAGTTTCCCCGTCACTTCGTTGTCGTAGAGTGTCGCGTTGACCTCAAAGTTCAGCTCAAAGCTGCGGATGTCCATATTCGCCGTTCCACAGCAACTCACCTCGCCGTCCACGCACACGCACTTGGAGTGGATAAAGCCGTTCTCGTAGATGTAACAGCGCACGCCATGTTCCAACAGTTCCCCCGCATACGAACAGGACGCCCAGTAGACAAAGGGATGGTCGGGCTTACACGGAATCATCAACCGCACGTCCACGCCGGACGCCGCCGCAATCTTGAGTGCGGAGAGAATCGCATCATCCGGGATAAAGTACGGCGTCTGAATGTAGATGTGGTGGCGCGCCTTGTGGAAGAGTTCCAGATAGTTGTTGCGGATGTGCGGGGCGTTGGTGTCTGGGCCGCTTGTGATGATCTGGGCAAAGACTTTTCCATCTTCTGGAAATTCCCCCTGCCACTCGCGGTCAATCTCACCGGCAAGTCGTTTTCTCGCCTTTTCCACCTCCGGGCCAAAGTAGCGCAGATCTTTAAAGAGATTTTCTCCCGTCGCATAGTTCCAGTCGAGCGCGAAACGAATCTGAAGGCTGATCGCCGCGTCTCCCTTGATCTTTAAGTGCGTATCGCGCCAATATCCAAACTTGGGATCCTTGGAAATGTACTCTTTTCCCACGTTGAAGCCGCCAACAAACGCCGTCGTCCCGTCAATGACCACGATCTTTCTATGGTTTCGGTAATTGACGCGCATATTGAGCCACCCAAGAAACGGCGGGAAGAACACGCCGACTTTGATTCCTGCCGCCTGCATCTGTTTCCACCGCTTTTTGGGCATAAAACGACCACCCATTCCGTCGTAGAGAATCCGCACTTCTACATTTTCGCGAACTTTCTCCTCCAAAATGGGGACAATCGAGTCAAACACCTCGTCGTTTTTTATGATGTAATACTGGATATGAATGAATGTCGTCGCCTTTCTCAATTCTTCTCTGAGCGCGTGAAATTTTTCTCTTCCATCCGTATAGACCTCTACCTCGTTGCCGCCGGTCAGCACCGCGCCGGACGTCTCCAGGTTATAGAGCACCAAGCCGCTGTAATCATTAACCATCCCTGCACCGTGTTCGGCATTCCTTCGTTCGGAGCGGATCACGGCTTCCTGCGTCTTGATCGGAAGTTTCAGGCGATCTTCTGCTTCCTTGATCCGAAACATTCGGCTCTTCTTAAAATCCTGACCAAAGAGCAGGTAGAAGATCACGCCAAAGACCGGAATAAAGTAGATCGCAAGCAGCCACGTCCAAACAGCCTTGGGATCGCGCCGCTGAAAGAAGACAATGATGATTGAGAGAACCACGTTGATCAGCCAGAGGTTTTCCATCACAGTTTCCCACATTTTTACAATCAATCTCAAAAAATCTGCCATGGGCTTTGATTTCCTTTCTCTTATTCGTTGTTTCCCGGCTACTAGCTTACCATCTAACGCGAGATTTTGCAATCTTCCCCCATCCACTCTCCGACGAGATCCTCAACGAGGAGAATCCCCAGCGGGCCAAGAAAGAGTCCCCACAGCCCAAACAATTCCAAGCCAACGTACACGGCGGCAAGCGTCTGTAAGGGCGACAACCCGACCTGCCCCGCCATCATGTGCGTTTCCAGAAATTGGCGAACAAGGTAGCAGATGAGATACAATGCCAAGAGAAACAGCGCGCGTTTCCACCTTCCTCCGATCAGGCAGACGATCGCCCAGGGCACGAGTGCTGTCCCGGTTCCAAATAATGGAAGTGCGTCGAGCACGCCCAGCCCAATCCCACTCAAGAGATAATAGGGATTCCCAAGAAATGCCATCCCAAGGACGCAGATCATGCTGATGAGCACAAGTAAAATCCCCTGCGTGCGAAACCATGCCTTTCCCGTCGTTGCGATCCGGCGGCTCACAAGCGACAATTCCCGCCGAAACAGCGAGCGGTCTGTGCTGTCTTTTAAGTCGTCCATCTCAGAAAGTGCAAGTATGACAGCGAGAAACGTCACAAGGCAAAAGACCATCGCTCTTGCTCCCCAGGAAGCCATCTGCGCCGAGCGCTCCACCAGAAACGGCATAACCTTTTCTTGAACGGAGACCATGGCGTCGGAAAGTGCTGTTAAAACCATTTCCGAGAACATTTCCCCGGAAAATCCCAATATACTTGCAACACGCCCGCACACCGCTCGCAAAAACGTCACAGCGCGCTCAAAAAGATCCGGAAACTCCTCCATCAAACGTGCCACCTGCCCGACAAGGCGCGTCACCCCAAGGCAGATCCCTGCCCCCAGCATCGCAAGAATTGCCAAAAACTCCGCCCCGCCCACCGCGCTTGCCGGAACTTGAAACATTTTCCCGAAGATACGCACGCGCAGGCGGTAGGAGAGAAACCGCGCCGAGGGACGAAGTGCCAGCGCGATCAAGTAGCCCGCAAAAAAAGGAGCCGCGAGAGGCAGCAGGTAGTAAAACCCTGCATACACCACTCCCACAGCTCCAAGAATGACAAAAACCTTCTTCTGTTTTCTGCTCGGCTTTTCCATGGACTCACCTGTTTCTGATTTGTACTTCCTTTGTACGCTCCTTAGTATGAGTCAATCCGGCAAATTTATTCACTGGTATTTTTTTACAGTTCTCCCAGGTACGACACCGCGGCACGCAGACACCCGTCCACGCCGACCAACCCGCTCTCCACGCACAGATGGTAGTTTTGCGCTTTTCCCCATTGCGCGCCAGTGTAGTATTGGTAGTAGTCTTTGCGCTTCCGATCAATCTCCCGGATCTTTTTCTCCATCTCTTTTGGATCCGCATCCGGCTCCAGCGTCATCATCCGCTTCACGCGGTCTTTCATCTTGCCGTAGATGAACAGGTTGATGCTGTCGTTTAAGATGCGATCCGCACACCGCCCCACGATCACGCACGGTCCTTTTGCGGCAAGACTTCGGATAATCCGCGATTGCGCCACAAAGATCTGATCCGACATCGGAACCTGATAGACGGTCGAGAACGGATGATAGAAGTGGCGATCGAGCGGATCGTGCTCCTTTAAGTCCTCATCGTAGTGCTGAAATGCTGCCTCCGCCATGTCCATATGATCCGCCGCCAAGGAGATCAGCTCCTTATCGTAAAACGGAATCTTGTAATACTCTGCCAGGCGCACCCCAAGCTCACGCCCACCGCTTCCAAACTCCCTGCTCACCGTAATAACCTTGTCCATAATGAGACATCCCCTCTCCTATGTAGATGTAGCAAGCATACCACAAAATTAAGGGGTCTGCAAGGAAATGCGCGGACGCGAATCGCGCCCCTTTTTTCCCGCCTGCGGCGGGGGTGTTTTCGCAGCATACCACTTTGGGGGGCGTAGGGCGATCCACTGCGAACGCAAACCGCGCTCAGGCACTGTAAATGGGAGCATTTTCCAGGTGAAGCGTCTCCACCACCTTGCCCTCCGTCTCAAAGACGATGATCTGGTTCGTGCCTTTATGGAGAAGCGGAGCGGGAATATAGAGATACTGCGTCGGGCCTTCGCTCCAATAGCGTCCCAGCGCGAACCCGTTGACAAACGCCGCGCCTTTTCCAAGCCCGCGACAGTCAAGAAAGGTGTCTGCGATCTCGTCCACACAAAATTCATATTGGTAAAAGGACGGTGTGTCCGCAATCCACTGCCCGGAAAAATCAATCGAATCCACCGCGTCAAGTTCCAGCGCGTACTGCTCCCAGTCGCTCTCAAAGTGAATATCCACCATCACTCCGGCACGGATTCCCTTGCTCTGCGTGGGCGCGGGCAACTTATAGCCGTAGTTGACGCGCCCCATGTTCTCAACCAGAAGACAAAGCTCGTTGTCCGGGCGCGCCTCAAAATAGCATTCCAGATCTTCCCCGACCATGTCCTGATACTGTGTGCCCTCAAATCTTTGATTCACATAGTATTGCACGCGGTCAGACGCCTGAATCGCCTTCACCTTCATCTTCTTTCCGTAGCCCTTCACGCTCGTGCGATAGAGCTGGTAGCCATAGCCACTTCCCGCCTCCTCCATCGTGAGCGGATACACGCTCTTTTGACACTTGGCAAGCTGATCCACGCAGAAAAAAAGGGAAACTCTTCCAGTCTCTCTCGCCTCCCCGTAGGCAATCCGGCGATGATCTCTTGGCTCAAACGTCTCCTGCTGTGGGAATAATCGCCGCACCACATCGCGCAGTTTATAGAACTTCTCAGAAGGTTCTCCCCACTCCGTGAGAACCGCATCGTAATTATAGGAAGTAATTTGAGGAAGATCGCGGTTTCCGCGCGCCGAACAGCCGTTGTAGAAGCCAAAATTCGTTCCGCCTTGGAACATATACAGGTTGATGCTTGCCCGCTTTAAGAGCGTTTCCACCTCGTCCGCAAGATCCTGCGCGTCGCGGGTGATGATCTTCTCTTTCCAGCGGTTGAACCACCCGTCCCAGAACTCCATGCACATGAGCGGCCATTTGCATCCGTTTCTCTTAAAAAATGCTTCCAGCACATCCATGCTCTCGTCGGAGCGAGAACCGAAGTTTGCCGTCGCAAGAACGCCGTCCTCCACCAGAGAACCGGCGTCCAGAGCCGCGTCCCACGCCCCGTCCGAGGTAAAGAACGGAACATTTGCCCCATATTTTTCCATCAAAGCGCGAATCTTTCGCAGATAGTTCTTGTCGTTTCCAAACGAGCCGTACTCATTTTCAATCTGCATCATGATGACCGGGCCGCCCTCGGTGATCTGCAAGTGTCCAATATGGGCAAACAGTTCCTTGTAGTAGGCGTCCACCTTCTCCAAAAAGAGCGGCATGTCGGTTCGCACCTTCATCCCCGGATAGCGAAGAAGCCATGCCGGAAGTCCGCCGTACTCCCACTCCGCGCAGATAAACGGACTTGGGCGAAGGATGACAAGCAGCCCCATCCGCTCTGCAAGGCGGACAAATGCTTCAATGTCCAGATTTCCGGAAAAATCAAATTCTCCCTCTCTTGGCTCGTGCAAGTTCCAGGGAATGTACGTCTCAACCGTGTTAAATCCCATTGCCTTTAAGTTGTACAGGCAGTCTTCCCAATACTCAGGCACCAGCCGAAAGTAGTGCACTGCCCCGGAGAGAATCTGAAACGGCTTCCCATCCAGGTAAAATTCTTCTTTGATTTCAAATGTTCTCATCGTCACAGCTCTCTCCTGTTCTCTACAAAAATGCAGTCCAGTCCGGTCTCACAAGACGCATCAATGCTTCCATATAAAAATAGTCCCCCCACAGGTTGGGTTCATCCACGCCCTTGCCTTCCGCGTAGGCGTAAACGCCGTGAAGGAGCAGTCCTTCGCTCGTTGGTTCTTCTTTTGAGGAGGCAAGGTTTAAGCACGTCTCTGCCATCTCAAGTCCCCGTTGGATCTTTCCCGCCTCCAAGAGACCGCAGGCAGCCACGGCAAGAGCCGAACTATCTCTCGGCTCGTCGGAACCGTCCGAGAACACGAGATCCCAATACGGCATCCCATCTTTTGGAAGATGTTCCTCAAAATAGGCAAGCACCTTTTCCCAGATCGCCTGTTCCCGCTCGCTCCAGGAACCGCTCACTCTGCGGTGCAGCATCATGCCATAGATCGCCCACGCCTGTCCTCTCGCCCAGCAGGAATTGTCGCTAAATCCCTGATGCGTCGCCCCGTGAGACGGCTCTCCGGTTGCCGGGTCAAAGTAGAAGGTGTGAAAGGTCGATCCGTCCTGGCGGACAATGTTTGCGATCACCCGCTCGTAATGCGTGTCCGCGATCGCCCGATAACGACCATCCTTTGAAATCTCAGACGCCGTGTAGAGAAGCGGGAGATTGAGCAAAGAGTCGATAATCAGACGGTACTCGTTCGGGTTGTCCAGTGCGCCCCATGCCTGGATAAAGCCGCCCTTCTCCTGAAAACGGCTTGCCAGCACATCGGCGGCGCGAAGAATCTGCGTTTTGAGCGATTCGTCCTTCTCGATTCGCCACGCTGCCTCCACGGAAGGACTGTACAAAAATCCGATGTCGTGGTGGTCGAGGATAAAATGCTCGTCGAGCCGCCGAATAAAGCTGTCTACATTTTTCAGAGCCAGCCGTCGAAAGCTCTCATCCCCGGTGTGCAGATATGCCATCCACAACATTCCCGTCCAAAAGCCGTTCGTCCAGTCGTCATTTTTCTTGATGCGGTACACTCCCGCCGTCGCACACGCCGACGGGAAGTTTTCCCCATACCGCTCCATATTCTTTCGCAGAACGTGACAGATCCGATCAAGCTCTGCGTTCACCAACCGTTCCTGTTCTCTGTTCATAACCTTCTCCGTCAGATCTGTTTTTAGAAAAATGCTTCAATTCCGGTCTCCGGGTCATCGGGAACCATCTGCGCCGTCACCTTGATTCCAGCAGCCAGCAGCTTATCCACTGCCTCCTTCTCTTCCGGAAGCATACTAACCGACTTCTTGTACTGCGTGGTTCCGGGGCGGTTCGACATATTTCCAATATTTACCGGAAGCAGATCCACACCTGCCTCCATCATCTTGACCAGAGTGACGGGGGACTTGACGATCAACATCACGCGCTGTCCGTCGTAGTTGCCATTCTTGATATTTGCCACAGCCTTCTCAAAGGGCAGAATGGAGGTGTTGACACCTGCCGGAGCTGCCATGCGAAGGATGGATTTTTCGGTGTCGTTGTTTGCCACGGCATCGTCGATTACCATGATGCGGTTTACTCTCAGTCCGGTAGACCAGCGGGTTGCCACCTGTCCGTGAATCAGACGGTCGTCAATACGAATGTGTACAAATCCTTTCATTTTCGTTCCTCCTCAAATTCCTTTATGCAAAAATCTTCAAGTTGTAAGCTAAAATGCCCACCACAACAAGTAAGATCGTCACTCTCGTGGAGTTCATCTTCTTTCTTCCAAGCATCCAGTAGGCGAAGAATACCACGAGAACCGGAGCCAGAGAAGGCATGATCTTGTCAGCCAGTTCCTGCACGGAGATACTCACCTCACCCCAGGAATATTCATACGCAAACTTGGCATTGACCACGGACGGAATCAGCGCGCCGATCACCGTGATGCCCAAAATATTGGCTGCCTTCGTGATCTTCTTTAAGCGGTTTCCCAGCTCGCCCACGATCTTCGCGCCTTCCCGGTATCCCATTGCGAAGAAATTCTTCATGCAGAAGAGACGAAGCAGACCAAAGCAGATCCATAAAATCAACGCCATCGGGCTTCCCTCTAACGCCATGTAGGAAGCGATGGAACCGATGATGGTGGAGGGAATCACATGAAACAGCGTGTCTCCGATTCCTGCTAACGGACCCATCATACCGGTCTTTAATGCAGCGATGGTGTCCGCTGCCTCCGTGCCCTTTTCTTCCTGAAGCGCGCAGTCCACACCCATGATGACCGGAGCCATCGTGTTGTTCGTGTTGAAGAACTGAAGCTCGGTCTTTGCCAGAGTCTTCTGATCATCCTTGTTCTCGTGCTTGCGGATCATAGGAAGCATACTAAAGTAGTAGCCCAGACCCTGCATTTTCTCATAGTTCCATCCTGCACCACCTAAGAAATACCATCTCCAGAATGCGCGCTTGCTCTCTTTGGAAAGTCCGTTCTTACTCATCTCCCATGTCACCTCCTACATTTGCTGATGCTGTATAAGCGGGCGTCTCATCCTTCTCGGACTGGAAGCTGTGAATGGCAAATGCCAATCCAACCAGTGCCGCGCCCAAAACGGGAACGTTCAGATATGCTGCCAGAATAAAGCCTGCGATCAGATACGGCAGGTTCTTGTTGACCGGCAGGTAACGAAGCAGAATCGCGATTCCCAGAGAAGGAAGGATTCCACCGGCTGTCTTTAAGCCGTTCATCAACCACATCGGGATGTTGTTTACGACCAGGTTTACAAACTCAGATCCAAAGACCAGAGCAAGGAACACCGGAAGCATACGGGAGATAGACTGCGGAATCAGACCCAAAAGGTTCATCTTGGCAGCACCGTCCAAGTTTCCTGCCTCCACCATGCGCTCTGCGCGGTGCTGGAAGAAGGTGTTGGAAAAACGCGCTAAAATATCAAGCTGAATCATCAACAGACCGATCGGGATTGCCAAGGTAACACCAAACTCCGCTCCCTGTCCGCTCTGGATGGCAAATGCCGTTCCAAGAAGCGCGCCCGTCATATAGTCCGGTATGGAAGCACCGCCAAAGTTTCCGATGCCGAGTACCAGAAGATTCAGCGTTCCGCCGACCACAAGACCTGTCGTCACGTCGCCCAGAATCAATCCGGAAAAGAAGCCTGCCATCGTGGGCTTTACCGTACCGAATGTCGTATTGTTTCCGTCATAAAATGCAAATCCCGCATACAGCGTCAACAGCAGGATCTGCCACCACTGAATTGTCATAATCCTTGTTCCCTCCTAAGTTCCTTATTCGTCGTCGGAATCGGCAGCATTTGCCATCAAATCCGAGCAGACAATGCCTTCTCTTGCCGCAAAAACCACGCTCTCAAGCTCACTTGCGTCGCACACGTCAATCTCCCGAAGCAACGCCTCCACGATCATCGGCAGGTTCATGCCGCTAATCACCTTTGCCTGTGTCTTTAAGCCGTGTTTTGCCAGAATCAGCTCCGACTGGTTGTAGGGCGTTCCGCCTCTCAAATCCGCAAAGATCAGTCCCCGTTTCCCGTCCTTTAGCCACTCCGTCACGAACTGTTCCAACCGCTCGCTAAACTGGGTGATTCCCTCTTCCTGCGTCAGCTCCAGAGTCGAAATCTGGTTCGCAGCATCGCCCAAAACCATCGAAACCGCTGACTTCATTCCGGTCGCGATTCCCTGGTGAGATACCAGCAATAGTTCCATACACTCCTCCATTTTCCGGATCATCAAATGGGCTCAATCTCAATGCTGAAATAGTCCCACCGCTTGTATCCTTCAATATACTCAATCGTTCTCCCGTCAAAAAGATAGGTGTAGCGGCGTGTAAACGCGCTCGGCTCCTCCTTGGAAAGTCCCAAAAGTTCCCGCACAGACTGCGGTGTGGGAAGCAAGATCTCCGTGATCTCCTTGGAATCTGCCTGATACAGATCAATCCCAAAATCCTCTCGAATCTTTCCGTAGATGGATGAGAATTTCCCCAGCTCTCTCACATCCTCTTCCCGGATAAATTCCGAAATCACATAACTATTTTGGACAATGATCGGCTGCTCATCCACCAGTCGGATTCGTTTGATGTGGTAAAATTCTTCTTCCGGCCGCAGACGAAGCTCATTTGCAATCCGCGCATCCCGGATCTTCTTGATCTCCAGAACCTCGGTGCGCTCCGCCTTGTCGCGGTACTTCTCGATGTCCGAGAACTTCACCACCTTGCCCTTTCGGGCTTTTGAGACGTAAGTTCCCTTGCCCTGGTAGCGAACGAGATGTCCCTCGTTTGTCAGGCATTGCAACGCCTTGATCGCCGTGATTCCGCTGACGTTGAACTTCTTTTTCAGCTCAGACTCGCTGTAAAACTTATCCCCCGGCTGGAACTTTCCGTTGTTGATCTCGTATAGCAGGCTTTGCTTGATCTGTTGGTACTTTGGTATTGACATGAATCCTCCCTCTTCTTTTGACGGATGACCGCCTCCGTCTTTCTTGCCCAACTTCTTCACTTAATATATTAAGCTGTTAAGATGATAATAGCACGTTGTTTTCCAAAATGCAAGAGTAAGTTGAGGGAAATTTTGGGTGATACAGGTTCAGCAAATGATTGCTTCAAAAAATAGTTGAGGTACTATGCAACCAGCTAGTTGTATGAAAAATTTTTTTTGGTAAAATGAGAAACAAAGAGCTAAAAATGCCCGAAAAACAAGTATGTTCCTTGCAAAAGCGGGAGGGTACAAAATACAAGGAGGTATGTTTATGATTCCAGAAGACGTAATAAAAATTGGCGAGTATGCATTCGAAAACTGTGACAACCTCACCATCCACACTCCTGCCGGCTCTTACGCAGAGAAGTACGCAAAAAGGCACAAGATTCCATATGTCAATGACTGAGGAGAGCGATTATGGGAGCTTATATGGTGAATGATGATGATTTGAAGCAGCGACTCTTAGATGAAGTATATGCCGGTGCTTTTTGCGGGAAAATGCCTGCGATGTGGATGGACGAAGATCGGATTCGTAAGGCAGACGAAAAAGAATTAGAGAAAATCGCAAAAGAATACGGAATCAGAAGATAGATTGCAAAACGATGATGTTTTGGGAAGAGATCGAGCGAACGCTCGGTCTCTTTTCATGCCCTTATCACATTTTTATTAAGAAAAGTGTGATGAAAATCACATAATTATTAATAAAAGTGTGATTGCGCTTGTGTTTTGAGTACTCATCGTGTATGATAGAGCTATGAACAGACGAGACTGAAAAAGAACACAAGGAGGCGATGTAGATGGAACGAAAGATTTTGCGGAAATTATTGGATTGGAAAAATTCTCCTTATCGCAAGCCTCTGATCTTGAAAGGTGTGCGTCAGGTAGGAAAAACATGGATTTTGAAAGAGTTCGGCGAACGTTATTACGAAAATACCGCATATTTCAATTTTGATGAAAACGAAGAATACAAGCAATTTTTTGAGACAACAAAAGACGTCAACCGAATTTTGCAAAATCTAACGCTGGCAAGCGGACAGAAGATTGCGCCGGAGAAAACGCTTATTATTTTTGATGAAGTGCAGGACTGTCCGAAGGTCATCAATGCAATGAAGTATTTTTGCGAAAATGCACCGCAGTATCACATTGCGTGTGCCGGTTCTCTTTTGGGAATTGCTTTAGCAAAGCCTTCATCCTTCCCTGTTGGCAAGGTTAATTTCATGCAGATTGATCCTATGACCTTTACAGAATTCCTCTTAGCCAATGGGGATGAAAATTTGGCACATTATTTGGAAACAGTAGATACGATTGAGCCAATTCCTGAGGCATTCTTTAACCCATTGTATGAAAGACTCAAGATGTACTATGTCACAGGAGGGATGCCGGAGTCTGTCAAAATGTGGACAGAAGCAAAAGACGTGGAAGCCTTGCAGGAGGCTCTGAGTGAGATGATTGCAGCGTATGAACGGGACTTTGCCAAACATCCAAACGTGAGCGAATTCCCGAAAATTTCTATGATTTGGAAATCCATACCGTCACAGCTTGCAAGGGAAAACAAAAAATTTATTTACAAAGTTGTCAAGGAAGGCGCACGCGCGCGTGAATATGAGGATGCATTGCAGTGGCTGGTAGATGCAAGACTTGTTCATAAAATTTACCGCAGTGCAGCACCAAATCTGCCGATAGCTGCCTATGACGATCTTTCTGCTTTCAAGATTTATCTTGTGGATGTGGGACTGCTCCGCCGACTTGCACAACTTGCACCAACTGCCTTTGGCGAGGGGAATCGACTGTTTACGGAATTTAAGGGCGCATTGACCGAAAATTATGTGCTTCAGACTTTGATGACGCAATTTGAGGTGACACCTCGGTACTGGACACAGACAAATCCTCCGTATGAAGTGGATTTTTTAATTCAGCGGGAAAATGATATTTTCCCAGTAGAAGTGAAGTCCGAAGCAAATACCACAAGCAAAAGCCTAAAAAAATTCAAGGAGCTCTTTCCTGAGCAGGTTAAGCTCCGCATTCGGTTTTCATTGGATAATTTGAAGCTGGATGATGATGTGCTCAATATCCCGCTATTTATGGCAGACCAGACGGATCGCTTAATTGGAATGGCGATGGAACAGCGGTGAGTTTGGTTTTACCCCAGGAAATCTTACTGACGCTGATGAGATAGAAATCAAATAAAGAAAATAGCATACCATACATTGTCTGGAAGGGGAATGCGAAAAAACTCAATCGAGTTTTTCCCCATCCCCTTTTTGTGTGCGATGCGCCTATATATCCCTCTTTCTATATATCCAATGCCGCATGGTATCCTTCATACACGGCGTTTGTGATTGTGGAGACGCGTCCTGCGTCCCCGATGATGCGGACAAAGGGGGCTGCGTCTCTCAGCGCGTTTACGGTCTGAGTGCGGGATCTCTGTCCCAGAGCGCAGATTACCGTCGTTCCCTCGATTTTCTCGCGCACTCCGTCGCGGTTCTCGCAGATCACACCGTCCGCACAGATCTCTGCGCCGCGCAGTCCCGTATGCACGGTAACGTACTTCTCCACTTCTTTTAAGAGCAGTGGGCGGTGGCGCACATTGGCGTCAACTGCCAATTCGTCCCGCATTTCCACCAAGTGAACCCGCTTTCCTTCCATCCCAAGATGTACCGCGCACTCACACCCGGCAAGTCCGCCGCCAAGCACCACAACGTCCTGTGATACCTGGTCTTTTTTGCGGTAATAATCGTTGACAACGATCACATTCTCCTGGTCAATCCCAGGAATTGGCAAAATCAATGGCTCAGAACCGACTGCCACAATCAAGGCATCCGCGCCTTCCTGCTCAACAAACTCCGGCGTGACGCAGGTATTGAGACGGATCTCCACCCCGCTCTTTCTTGCAAGGCGTTCATACGTCCCGGTCAGCTCGTACATCTCCCGCTTAAACGCAATTGCGATCTCACTCTTTAAGATTCCGCCAAGCTCTGCCTCTTTCTCGCACAGAATCACGGTATGACCACGGCGGGCAGCTGTGTATGCTGCATACAGACCTCCCGGCCCGCCGCCTGCAACGAGCACTTTTTTCTTCTCCAAGGCAGGAATCACTTCCGTTCCGTCAAGCTCTCTTCCAATCAATGGGTTGACTGTGCATCTTCTGGTCGCAGTCGCTGCCCGCTCCGCCATGCAGGTAAAGCAGCGCAGGCAATGCACAATCTCCTCTTCTCGATTTTCCATCACTTTTCTCGGAAGCTGCGGATCTGCCAGCAAAGCGCGCGCCATATAGACCACATCCGCCTTGCCGGAGGCGATGATCTCCTCCATCTGTTCCGGGGCATTTAGTCCGCCAAGCGTCGCCACAGGAACGGTGACGTGCTTTTTAATCTCCGCCGCCAGATACACGTTGCAGCCATGTTCCTTGAACATCGAAGGATGCGTATCCCCGAAGCCTCTCTGATACGTTCCGGCGGAAACATGAAGCAAATCAATCTTTTCCTCCAGCTGTTTTGCGATTCGCACACCTTCTTCCAGATCGTATCCGCCCTCAAACAGCTCTGAGCCGCTCATGCGAAACTCAATCGGGAATCGCTCTCCCACTGCCGCCCGAACGGCATCGAGCACCTCACTTGCAAACCGGCAGCGATTCTCCAGCGATCCGCCGTACTCGTCCTCTCTGTGGTTAAAATAAGGGGACAGAAATTGATTGATCAGCCAGCCGTGACCGCCGTGAATCATCAGCATCTCAAATCCTGCGCGTTTTGCCAGTCCCGCAACGCGCCCATAGGCCTGCACAATCTCCTGAATCTGCTCTTTTGAGAGCGCGCGCACCAAAACGCCATCCGGGCGCACGGTGTCGGAAGGTCCCCACTGGCACATCTCATGTTGACGTTTTTTATCCGTCATATACGTCCCGGCATACATCCCGGAGTGCGACAGTTCCAAACTCGGAACCGCTCCGTGGCGGTGAATCGCATCCGCCGTGTACGTTGCCGAGGCAAGGGAGTTGAGAATTGCCGTGTCCAGATGGTAGGCGTGAGAGCCGTCCGTCTGCGGATGCACCATACATTCGCTGACCGTCACCGCCGCAGCTCCGCCTTTTGCGCGCAGCTCGTAAAATGCGGTGGATTTAGGGCCGATGCACCCGTCTTGCGTGATGTCCGTTCCGCCCATCGGCGCGGAAAACATTCGGTTGGAAAATGTCTTTCCCGCCAAAGTGATGGGGCTGCACAGATGGGGATATTTTCTCTTCATAATCAACGATTCCTTTCTCTCTGTAAACATTTCCTTCAGTATACGAGCTTCACGCAAATATGTCAATATTTACATATTTGAATTATCAAGCGGATATGCTATACTTTCCCTATCATGAAAAAGGAGAACTTTATGGGAACGTTACGATACGCAATCCTCGGTCTTTTGAACCGAAAGGCGATGACCGGATACGATATGGCGCGGGAGTTTGAGACCACGCTTTTTGAGTTCTGGACCGCAAAGCACAGCCAGATTTACCCGGAATTAAAGGCTCTGACTGAGCAAAATCTGGTCGAGTACACAGTGGAGATTTCCGGAACGGTGCTTGAGAAAAAGCTCTATTCCATCACGGCAGCCGGTCGTATGGAGTTTCTGAAATGGGAAATGTCCCGCGCAAAAAAAGTTGCAATCCCGAAAGATGAGTTTCGGCTGCGCCTGTTTTTCTCGGACATTCTCTCAAAAAAAGAGCGGCTGGAGCTCTTACAGTCTCAGCTCACGCTCCATCAGGAACATTTGAAGCATTTGCTCCAAAATCAGGAAAAATTTTCCAACATTCCGCCAAAAGAGTCGGAGGAGTTTACAGACTATCTCGTTTTGAGCGGAGCTGTATTTCGTGAGGAGGCAAATTGTAAATGGTTGGAAACGTGTCTGGAATTGTGTCGTGAGCGAAATATGTAAGTATTGACATATATGTATTCGAGTGCTACCATAGAAACGATTTTGATTTCAATGGAGGTTCTTGCATCATGGCAGACAAAGTAAAACGGTATCTTATCTTTTTAATCGGACTTTTTGTAAACTCTCTGGGCGTCAGCCTCATCACAAAGGCTGACCTGGGGACTTCTCCCATCTCTTCCATCCCCTATGTGCTCAGCCTGAGTTTCCCCTTCTCGCTCGGACAATTTACAATGGCGTTCAGTTTACTCTTGATTCTGCTTCAGTGGATGATTTTAAGGAGCAATTTTCAGCTGCCGCACCTGCTTCAGATCCCGGTTTCAATCGCATTTGGCTGCTTTATTGACGTGTGTATGGCACTTTTCTCGTTTGTGCAGCCCGCATCCTACCCCTCAAAGGTCATCGGGCTTCTCATTGGCTGCGTCATTTTGGGATTTGGCGTCTATCTGGAAGTGCTTGCCGACGTGGTAATGCTTCCGGGCGAATCGTTTGTGCGCGCCGTGGTCTCTCGCTGGGAGCGGGAGTTTGGAAGCACAAAAGTCTGCTTTGACGTGTCCATGGCAGTCATCGCCGTGGCTCTCTCCATTCTCTTTGCCGGAGAGCTAAACGGAGTACGGGAAGGAACGCTCATCGCCGCACTTTTAGTCGGATTTCTCGCGAGAATGTTTGGAAAAGTTGTTCCGAAACTCTTCCCGGTTGCATCTTTGTAATTTTCTATATAATAGGAAAATCCCCCAGCCGCCAATTTAGACGCAGCTGGGGAACATTTTTTGATTATAAATTACTTTTCTGCAATCGCCTCGATCTCGCAGAGAACTCCCTTGGGAAGGTCTTTTACTGCCACGCAGCTTCTTGCGGGCTTGGAGATGAAGTACTTTGCATATACTTCGTTGAATGCAGCAAAGTCGCCCATATCTGCTAAAAAGCAGGTGGTCTTTACGACTTTCTCGTAGCCACTGCCAGCCGCCTCAAGGATCGCTCCCACGTTCTTGCAGCTCTGCTCAGCCTGTGCCGCGATTCCTTCCGGAACGGTGCCGTCTGCGGGATTTACCGGAATCTGACCGGAAGTGATTACCAATCCGTTCACCTCAAACCCCTGAGAGTACGGTCCGATTGCCCCCGGTGCTTTTTCTGTGCTAATAACCTTCATAAGTCAATACCTCCTATTTTTTCATTCATCCATTATATCGGATTCCAGCAAATGTTGCAACAAATATTCCCGTTGATTACACGCCGGATCTTCCAATACAAGTGCGAGCAAATGTTCCAGGTTTTCGCCCACCGCCTTTCCGGGGCGAACACCTGCCTCCATGAGATCACGCCCAGAAACTGCAAGCTCTTTTAAGCTCAGACAGTCTTTGTCCCTGCAAATCTCCTGAAAAAGGCGCGCAATCTCAGTGACATTTTCCCGCAAAAGAATGCGTTTTAATTGCAGCAATTCGTCAAACATCTCTGTGCCGATCTGGCTTATCACACGCCGCAACGCGGGTTTTTCCGGCAAAAGCTCTTCCCCGATCCAGCGCACCAGCGTCTTGACGCCTGCAATAGTGTGGTTGTCGAGTTTGAGATCGCGAAGCACCGCGACAGCCGTTTCCGGAGACATTTCCCTCAAAAATGCTGCCCAGCGCAGGTGCTTTTTCGCCTCCACGTCCGGTGACATTTCTGGAAAATGTTCCCGAATCGCCCAAAAGTCCGTGGAAACGTACTGTCCGATCCCCGTCTCGTAGACCAGAGACATTTTCTCAGGGTGCGCGCTCAAAAGGAGTTTTGTCAGCTCCACCTGAATCCGCTCTTTGCTGACTTTCAAAAGATTCGGTCCGATCACTTCAATCGCCCGGTACGTCTCCTCCTCAATCACAAAGTTTAACTGCGCCGAGAAACGAATCGCCCGAAGAATCCGAAGCGCGTCCTCACTAAAGCGATCCATGGGTGCGCCCACACAGCGAATCACACCGTCTTTTAGGTCTTTTTCTCCGCCAAACAGGTCAACCAGTCCCGTGTCCCTGCTCCACGCCATCGCATTGATCGTGAAATCGCGCCGCTTTAAGTCCTCTTCCAGACTCGGTGTGAACGCAACACTGCTTGGGTGACGCCCGTCCAGATATTCGCCGTCCACGCGAAATGTCGTCACCTCAAAGCCTTCTTTTCCCATCAAAACCGTCACCGTACCGTGCAAAATCCCAGTATCCACGGTGCGCCGAAAAATGTTTTTGACTTCCTGTGGGAGCGCGCTGGTCGTGATGTCCCAGTCCCCAGGCTCTCGCCCAAGCAGCATATCACGCACACAGCCGCCCACAATGTACGCCTCGTGACCATTTGCCCGAAGCTCCTCAATAATCCGCTCTGCCGGAGCAGGAATCTTGATCTCCATCAATATGCACGACCCCAGTAAACCATCTTTGTCGCAGGCTTTCCGCAGCAAACGCACTTATCGGACAGGTTCTCCTGTGCAAACGGCATACAACGGGAAGTTGCTCCGGTGATCTCTTTTACCTTGTCCTCGCACTCCTGGCATCCGCACCACATCGCTTTCACGAATCCGGGCTTGTTGTTGATGGTCTCCACGAACTCATCCCACTCGGTCGCGCTGTAAGTGTGTGCATCTCTGTGTGTTCTTGCCTTCTCCAGCATATCGTGCTGAATCGTATCCAGCATGGTGCTTACCTGCTCGTTTAACTCGTCCAGGGAAATGAAGGTCTTCTCGTGGTTGTCGCGGCGAACCAGAACTGCCTGATTCTTCTCCATGTCCTTGGGACCAATCTCGATACGCAGCGGGATTCCGCGCATCTCGCAGTCCGCAAACTTCCAGCCGGGGCTCTTCTCGGAATCGTCCACTTTCACAGAGAATCCTGCCTTCTTTAAGTTCTCGGCAAGCTCGAATGCCTTGTCTAACACGCCTTCTTTGTGCTGCTGTACGGGCACGATCATGATCTGAATGGGCGCGATTCTAGGCGGCAAAACGAGACCGTTGTCATCGCCGTGAACCATGATTAACGCACCGATCATACGGGTCGTCATGCCCCAGGAAGTCTGATGCACATACTTTAACTGGTTGTCCTTATCCGCAAACTGGATGCCGAATGCCTTCGCAAATCCGTCTCCGAAGTTGTGGCTCGTACCGGACTGAAGTGCCTTTCCGTCGTGCATCAGAGACTCGATGGTGTAGGTTGCCTCCGCGCCTGCGAATTTCTCTTTATCCGTCTTCTGACCGCGGATTACCGGGATTGCCAGCACTTCCTCACAGAAGTCCGCATACAGGTTGAGCATCTGAATGGTGCGCTCCTCTGCCTCCTCTGCGGTTGCGTGAGCCGTGTGTCCTTCCTGCCACAAGAACTCTCTGGAACGCAGGAAGGGACGCGTAGTCTTCTCCCAACGAACGACGGAGCACCACTGATTGTAGACTCTGGGCAGATCGCGGTAAGAGTGAATGTCTCTTGCGTAGAAATCGCAAAACAGCGTCTCAGAAGTGGGGCGCACGCACATTCTCTCCTGTAAGGGATCGAGTCCACCGTGTGTCACCCAGGCAACCTCAGGCGCGAATCCTTCTACATGATCCTTCTCCTTCTGAAGCAGGCTCTCCGGAATGAAGATGGGCATATATACGTTCTGAACGCCCGTCTCCTTGAAGCGGCGATCCAGCTCTTTCTGGATGTTCTCCCAGATTGCATATCCGGCGGGTTTAATCACCATGCAGCCCTTCACGCTTGCGTAATCGCAAAGCTCTGCTTTCTTCACCACGTCCGTGTACCACTGCGCGAAGTCTGTGTCCATGGAAGTGATGGCTTCTACCATTTTCTTGTCGTTTGCCATGTCTGTTCTCCTTTAACCATAAAATAGAATCCTGCTCACAGGATTCTCCACTGAAATAATAAAAGCGACCCAGCCCCATGTGCCGGGTCTTGTGCACATGGGACCGAATCGCTCGGCGGTACCACCCAATTTAACGTTTCAGCAAGCCAAAAACGCTCTCTCTAGCGCCTGTAACGCAGACTTACGGCGCGCTCCTCACGCGCAGCTCCAGGGCGGGTTTCGCCGCCGCCTGCCCGAAATCTTCCACCACCCGATTCCTCTCTGTGGAGCACGCACGCCTACTATTCCCCTTCACAGCCATTTCATATGGAATCAATGTACACCATCTTGGGGAGTTTGTCAATCACTCTGTTGGGGGATAGCCCACCCATCCATCATTTTCCCACTCCACTGCATAAAATCCCATCTCTGGCAGATACTACTGGAAACAATACTCTTGAAATCAAACTTCAACGGAGGAATTTTGACATGAAAGCTACTGGAATTGTGAGACGTATTGATGATCTTGGGCGTGTGGTGATTCCCAAAGAGATCCGGCGCACGCTCCGTCTGAGGGAAGGAACGCCGCTTGAGATTTTCACAGATCGAGAAGGCGAGATTATCTTGAAGAAATATTCCCCGATGCTGGAGCTGACCGCATTTGCCGGACAATACGCGGACGCGATGGCGCAGTCCACGGGTTTGATGGTCTGCATCACGGACCGAGACCAGGTGATTGCCGTGGCGGGCGGAGCAAAAAAGGATCTCCTCTCCAAAACCATCAGCAAGGAGCTTGAGGACGCCATCAACAACCGCACCTTCCACATTTCCCAAAAAGACGGAAAAACCTTCCTCAGCTTGATCGGAGAGCCGCTTGAGAACGTCACAGCCCAGGTCGTCGCCCCCATCATCTGTGAGGGAGACGCCATCGGAGCAGTCGTGATTATGAGCCGCGAACCGCGGGCGCGATTCGGGGACATGGAGATGAAGCTCGCCTCCACCGCCGCAGGCTTTCTCGGTCGCCAGATGGAAAGTTGACATTTCCAAAAAACCGAACTATACTCGCCTTGATCCCAAACACCTGCCGGTGCAGGGAAAACGACAAACAGTGGATGAAGGAGAGATTCGATTATGGAAATGAATGTGAATCCAAAGTGTCTGGAACTCATCGCAGACCTTTCCAATGCGTTTGGCCCGTCTGGTTTTGAAGATGCGGTCTTTGATGTGGCAAAGAAACACTGCGGCGATATTGCCGAGGTGACGGATGATTGCATGAGAAATATCTACATCCGCCCCTTCAAGAAAAATGAGGGCAAGCCCGTATTTATGCTGGACGCCCACTGCGATGAGGTGGGCTTTATGGTTCACTCCATCCGTCCCAACGGAACGATCCGTTTTTTGAATATCGGCGGCTGGAACATGGACAGCCTCCCCTCCTCAAAAGTGCTGGTGAGAAATGCCAAGGGCGAGTACATTCCCGGCGTGATCGCCTCAAAACCCGTCCACTTTAAGAGTGCAGCAGAGAAGGCTGCTCCGACAAGCGCGGCAATCTCTGACTTTATCATCGACGTCGGCGCGACAAGCGAACAGGAAGCGCATGAAGTCTTCCACATCCGTATGGGCGAGCCGATCGTCTCCGATGTGCAATTTTCGTATGACAAAGAGCGCGACATCATGATCGGCAAGGGATTTGACTGCCGAATCGGATGCGCGGCGTTGATCGAAACGCTTCGCCGCCTGCAAAACGAGGATCTTGCCGTGGACGTCGTCGGCGTGCTCTCCTCTCAGGAAGAAGTCGGCGAGCGCGGCGTAAAAGTCGCCGTCAACAAGGTCAAACCGGACATCGCCCTCTGCTACGAAGGCTGCCCGGCAGACGATACCTTTACAGAACCTTACGCCATCCAGACTGCCTTAAAGAAAGGCCCGATGCTGCGTTTTATGGATAAGTCCATCATCTGCAACCCCAGGTATCAGCGGTACACGCTCGATCTTGCCGAGAATCAGGGATTGGCTGTCCAGACTTCTGTCCGTGAAGGCGGCGGAAACAACGGTGCGATCATTCACAACTCCTTAGACGGCGTTCCCGTGATCGTTGCCGGAGTCCCCGTCCGCTATATTCACTCTCATTACGGAATCACCTCTTACTACGACTTTGAGGCAACCGTGCAGCTTGCCGTTGCCCTCGTAAAGTCCATGAGTGAGGAAGTTATTCGCAGCTTCTAAGCGCGCCGATCTTTTCTGCCAGCTCGATTGCAAGTGCAAACATGGGCTGGCAGTCTTTGTTTTTGCGCCGTCTGTCCTGATAGAGAAATGCCGGAGTCTCCCCAGGGATGAGCTTTAGCGCGCCACCGTAGCCGCCGATGAGTTCCGGAAACTTCTGAATATCCAGCTTTGCCTTGGGATACATTGTAAGGCGCACTTCCTGCGCATTGATCGCCACTTCTGTGATGTAGGCAAAATGTGCCAACGCCCGCAGTCTTGCAATCTGGAGCAAGTTTTCCACACTCTTTGGCGGGTCTCCGAAGCGATCTGTCAACTCGTCCTGCATATCCATGTATTCGTCCTCTGTCTCAATCACAGAGATCCGCTTGTAAATGTCGAGCTTTTGATATTCATTTTTAATATAATAGGCGGGAATGTAGGCATCAATTCCGCACTCCACCGAAGTCTCAAAGTTCTCCTCATCAACCGTCTCGCCCTTTAGGGCAAGTACCGCATGGTTGAGCATTTTACAGTAAAGATCGTATCCGACCGCCTCCATGTGTCCGTGCTGCTCCGCTCCGAGCACATTTCCCGCGCCGCGAATCTCCAGATCACGCATCGCAATCTTGATTCCGCTTCCAAGTTCTGTAAATTCACGGATCGCCGCAAGACGCTTCTCCGCCACTTCCTTGAGCATTTTATCGCGCTTGTACATCAAAAACGCGTAGGACGTGCGGCTGGAACGCCCCACTCGCCCGCGAAGCTGATAGAGCTGCGCCAGTCCCAGCTGATCCGCATCGTGGATAATCATGGTGTTGGCGTTCGGAATGTCGAGTCCCGTCTCAATGATAGTGGTGGAGACGAGCACGTCGATCTCTCCGTTGATAAAGTCCGCCATGATCCGCTCCAGCTCGTGTTCGCGCATCTGTCCGTGGGCAAATGTCACGACCGCATCGGGTGCGAGTGCCGCAATCTCGTTTGTGACCTGCTCAATGTTGTTGACACGGTTGTACACATAATACACCTGTCCGCCCCGCGCCAACTCTCGGTTGATCGCCTCCCGGATCATTTCCTCGTTGTACTCCATCACATACGTCTGAATCGGCATCCGGTCAACGGGCGGTTCTTCCAACACACTCATGTCGCGAATCCCCGCAAGACTCATATGGAGCGTTCGCGGAATCGGAGTTGCCGTCAAGGTGATCACGTCCACATTTTTCTTCATCTGCTTGATCTTCTCTTTGTGCGTCACACCAAACCGCTGCTCCTCGTCCACGATGAGAAGTCCCAGATCCTTAAATTGCATATCTTTTGAGAGCAGGCGGTGCGTTCCGATCACAATGTCCACCAAACCTTTTTTGAGCCCCTCCAAGATGTGTTTTTGTTGGGAAGGCGTGGAGAATCGGCTGAGCACCTCCACGCGCACCGGGAAATCCTTCATGCGCTGGACAAACGTGTTGTAGTGCTGCTGTGCAAGGATCGTCGTGGGCACTAAGTAGGCGACCTGCTTGCTGTCCTGAACCGCCTTGAAGGCGGCACGCAATGCGATCTCCGTCTTTCCGTATCCAACGTCCCCGCACACGAGCCGATCCATGATCTTTCGGCTCTCCATGTCCTTCTTGATCGCCTCAATCGCGTCGAGCTGATCCTCCGTCTCCTCGTAGGGGAAAAGTTCCTCAAACTCTCTCTGCCAGACTGTATCCTCCCCGTAACAGAATCCGCTCTGCTGCTGTCTTGCGGCGTAGAGCTTCACCAGATCCTTTGCAACCTCCTCGACCGCCCCCTTGACGCGGCTCTTCGTCTTTGACCACTCATTTCCGCCAAGGCGATTGAGTTTTGGCTTCTTTGCATCCGCTCCCGCGTACTTTTGAATCCGCTCCAGCTGCGTTGCCGGAAGATAGAGATTACCCCCATCCCCATACTCGATCTTGATGTAATCCTTCGTGATCTTGTCCCGCTCCACCTTCTCGATTCCGCGGTAAACGCCGAGTCCATGTTCCTCATGCACTACATAATCTCCGACGGAAAGCTCCGCAAAGCTACGGATTGCCGTGCCGGAAAGTCCCACCTTTTTCCTGCGCTTTTTCTTTTGCACGCCGAACATATCGCCTTCCGTGATATAGGCGAGCTTGATAAGCGGATACTCAAATCCACGGTGCAGATTTCCGTGCACCACAAGAATCTGCCCCGCAAGAACCTGCGTGTCCGCGCGCTCTTCACTTGGGCAAAATGCGTGAAGATCGTACTCTCTAAGATCGCTTGCCAGGCGGCTCGCCCGCGTCTTTGAGGCAGACAAAAGCACCACGCGCCATCCCTTTTTCTTCCAGTCCGTCAAGTCTTTGATCAAAAGCTCAAAGCTGTTCTGGTAGGAGTTCATGTTTTTGACGGTCAGGCTGAACTTCTCCTGCACCTTCAAGCTGGAGAGCTTCTGGTCAAGAGCCGTGAGCGCCACGCTTCTCTTCGCGTGAAGCCTTGCCAATACGGTGTCTACCGGGTACAAAAGCTCCGTCTGACCGGGCAGAAGATAGCCTTTTTCCAAACGGTGCATCATACTCTCGCGAAACTCTTGTTCCACACTTCTTGCCTTTTCCTCAAGCCGCTCCGGCTCATCGAGCCAGAAAATGCTCGTCTCTTTTGAAAAATAGTCGAGAAACGAGACGGTGTCTTTTACAAAATATCCCAAATATCCGTCAAGCCCCGAAAGCCGCCATCCCTCTTTGATGCCCTCAATCAGCTCCGCAGCCGTGGTGTGAACGCGGTGCGCCTCCTCAATCTGATGCGCTTCACGAAACGTCCGCTCCGAAGCATTTGCCTCTCGCTCCAGACGCTTCATCCCGTCAAACAGCTGCGCCTTTGTCAAGACAATCTCCGTCGCCGGATAGAGCGTAACCTCCTCCATCTGCTCCACGGAACGCTGGCTTTCCAGATCAAACGAACGAATCGAATCCACCTCATCGTCCCACAGCTCGATTCGCACCGGAACTTCTTCTGTCAGCGGGAAAATGTCGATGATCGCACCTCGAACGGCAAACTGCCCCATGCCATCCACCTGCGAGACGCGCTCGTATCCCATCTGTACCAGCTGCTCTCCCAGTTTTTGAAGTTCAACCGTCTGACCGCTCGCAATCGAAAGTACCTGCTCCCGGAGTGATGCAAGCGGCAAAAGATGCCCCATCAGCCCGTCCACAGTCGTCACAATCACGCCTTCTTTGTGCGTCATCAATGCCTTTAAGACTTCCATGCGCTGGCGGGTGATGAGGTTTCCGTGAATATCCGCGCTGTAAAAGAGCAGATCTCTTGCCGGATAGAGCCAGACGTTTCGGGTGAAGCTCTGGAAATCGTCATAGATCTCCTTTGCCCGCAGATCATCGTAAGTTACCACCAATTTCCAGGACGTCGCCTCCCCAAGATCCCGCCCCAGCTCATACATCAAATGCACCTTTTGAGATTCCAGCGTTCCCGTCACCTGCAACGGGCCATTTCCCTTTTTCAATGCCAGCGAAAGGTTCTCATACTCCTGCATCTCCAACAACAGGTTTTTCATCTACTTCTCCTTATTTCCTGCCCCATTATATTGGTTCATTGCTGCCTCCGCGCCCTGCGTGATGTAGCATTCCACGGCTTTTACCGCCCTTAAAAATGCTTCCTTCATCGTGCTCTGCTCTTCTTTTGAGAAATGTCCCAACACATAATCTGCCAAGTCCATCTTGGGCGGCTTATTGCCCACACCGACTTTTACGCGCGGAAATTCCTGCGTTCCCAGATGCGCGATGATGCTCTTGATTCCGTTGTGTCCGCCCGCGCTTCCCTTGGTACGCACCCGCAGATGCCCCACATCAAGGCTGATGTCGTCGTACACCACAATGATATGATCCGGCTCGACCTTATAGAAATCGGCTGCCGCGCGGATGCTCTGCCCGCTCAGGTTCATGTAAGTCTGTGGCTTTAAGAGAATGACCTTCTCGCCACCGATCACTGCCTTGCCGTAAAGACCCTGAAACTTCTTCTCGTCCACGCTGCAAAACAGCTCGTCTGCCAGCGCGTCAATCACCTCAAATCCCGCATTGTGGCGGGTGTTCTCATATTCCTTCGTAGGATTTCCAAGTCCTGCAATGATATACATTTTTCTCTTTCCTCTTTCTTTGAATCTTCGTATAGCTTAACACAAAAATGCCCGGCTGGCACTGTATTTTGTGCGCGAACCGGGCATTTTATCAAAATTTCTAATCTTCCAACTCCACGTCCATCAGACGCATTCCGGCGGTACTTGTGACAGGCAGGGAGAACACAATCGCTCCCGCCTTGGTGGAAAGACCCGCGCCGTCCATGATCGACTTCATGACCGCGTTCTTTGCCTCTTTCTTCACCACGATCATCACGATCTCTTTCTCCGCAACCAGCGAGACGCCAAGGAACTTCTCCGCACGCTCCATTCCCGTTCCCTTTGCGTGGATCACGGTACCACCCGGAGCTCCGGCCTCCCTTGCAGCGTCCATGATCATTTCCGTATATCCCTGATTGGCAATCGCCAACAACAGCTCGTATTTGGTCTCCTTCAAGGTCGATTCTTCCCCCTTCTCAAAATTCTGGTTCTCCGTCAAAAACAGTAATTGACGCTTTCCACCCACACTGCTCATCGGGATCACAAAGGCGATTCCCGTTCCGGGCACATCAATCTTCATCTTCGTCTGAAGCTCTTCTTTCACCTGTTTCCAGCGGCTCGCCGTCACCGCGCACATGATCACCGCCTTCTCCGAAGACTCCAGTCCCAGAAAATCAAGCGTCTCGTTGTTGGCAGTTCCGCGCCCGACCGTTCCCATCACGGCGTTGAGCTGCTGGTGCTCATAAAACTCCAGAAACTTTTTATATAATGTCCGGTTGACAATGGTAATCATAAAGTATAACTCGCCCATGTCCTCCTCCTTTACAGTTCAATGATGGCATCGTCATCCAGCATATCCAAAGCAGAGACCGGCACGGCAACCGTATCGACCGTCTTTTTACTCCGGAAATGATAGATCAGACCCAGAATCTGGATCGTAATTAAGGGTGTCATCGCAACCATGGCGACCACGCCAAAGGCATCGCGCACAATGTCGCCGCCGACCGCGCTGCAAGCTCCCTGTGCCAGCGGAAGCAAGAATGTCGCTGTCATGGGGCCGGAGGCAACGCCGCCGGAGTCAAACGCAATCGCGGTAAAGATTTTCGGCACAAAGAAGGAGATGCCGATAGCGATGGCGTATCCGGGAATCAAGAAGTACATGACCGGGATTCCGAGAAGCACGCGCAGCATGGCAAGTCCGATGGAGACCGCAACGCCGATGGAAAGACTCGCGCCCATCGCGCCCGCGGAGATCGCTCCGTCCGTAAGCTCCTCAACCTGCTTGTTGAGCACATAGACGGCAGGCTCTGCCTTTACGATAAAGTATCCGATCAACATACCGATCGGGACGAGAATCCAGCGGTAAGGAAGTCCTGCAAGCACGGTTCCCAGGTAATTGCCCGCCGGCATGAATCCGACATTTGCCCCGGTCAAAAAGAGTACCAGACCAATGTAGGTGTAGACAAGACCGACGCCGATCTTTGAGAGCGCGCGCCCGGACAGGTGCAAGACGGCAACCTGGAAAATGCCGAAAAACACGATGATCGGGAAGAGCGATACGGCGATCTCTTTTAAGTACAGCGGAAGTTCCACCTGAAACATATGCCAAAGTTCCACGGAATTGGAGATTTCTGGCAAATGCGCGGCCGTATAGACGCTTCCATCTGGCTGATAAATCAAGACCAGAAGAAGCACCGCAAGAATCGGGCCAACCGAGCAGAGCGCGACAAGACCGAAGCTATCGTCCGCTGCGTGGCGGTCGCCTCGAATCGCAGAGATACCGACGCCAAGTGCCATGATAAACGGCACGGTCATCGGACCTGTCGTCACACCGCCGGAGTCAAACGCAACGGCGAGAAAACTCTCCGGCACAAAGAATGCCAACCCAAAGACTACCAGGTAGCAAACCGTCAATACGCGCGGCAGAGAGATTCCGATCAACATACGAAGAAGTGCCGCCACAAGGAACGCGCCCACCCCGGCTGCAACTGACCAGATCAGCGTCGTATTCGGAATGGAAGGAACCTGTCCCGCCAAAACCTGAAGATCCGGCTCCGATATGGTGATAATAAAGCCCAGAATAAAGGTCAGCACCACCAACACCAATACGTTCCGGCATTTGGTCATACTCGAACCCACTCGCTCGCCCATGGGCGTCATCGACATTTCCGCGCCCAGGGTAAAAAACATCATTCCCACGATCAAAAGCACCGCTCCCATCAGAAAACTCAACAGGATGCTTGGCGAGATCGGGGCGATGGTGAAACACAGGAAAAGCACAATCGCAATGATAGGCAGGACTGCCTTCAGGGCTTCACTCAGCTTTTCGTTCAACTTGTTACGTTCACTTCTCAATCCATCACACCTCTCTAAAACTAAAAACGCCCAAATAGTCACATAACTTATAGTATAGCATGAAACACTTTCCTTCCGAAACCTTTTCGCATGTAAAAATTTTGTGAAGTTTTTTCTGCGATTGACGAAACTTCGCGTATGGAATATGATGGAATCGTGGAAAGGAATCCTGCCAAGCAGGATTCTCCGTCTGCGGCGAGTCGCCATAGCGACACCATTCCAATCCGTCGCAGTGCGATCCACAGCGAAGCGTTTTATTGTTTCATAGAATGTAATTTCCTATGAAACGATAAATTCTTATGGGAGGAATACTATGGACGAGAGAAAAAAACTACACACCGGGGAACTTTATCTGCCGGGGGATGATTCAATTATGACGGAGCAGTTCGCGTGTCTGGAACGGCTCTATGATTTTAATGCCACGCGTCCGTCGCAGATGGAACTTCGCACAAAGCTGCTCTCGCAGATGTTTGCCGAGATCGGCGCAAATTGCTACATCGAGCCGCCGCTTCACTCCAACTGGGGAGGCGCGCACGTTCACTTTGGGCACGATGTCTACGCAAACTTTAACCTTACGCTTGTGGACGACACGCACATCTACGTTGGAAGCCATACCATGATCGGGCCAAACGTCACCATCGCAACTGCCGGACACCCGATCCTTCCTCCTCTTCGCAAGAAGGCGTACCAGTACAATATGCCGGTGCACATCGGAGAAAATTGCTGGATTGGCGCGGGCGCATTGATTCTTCCGGGCGTCACCATCGGTGAAAACACAGTGATCGGCGCGGGAAGCGTTGTGACAAAGGATATTCCGGCAAATGTCGTCGCCGTCGGCAATCCCTGCCGCGTTCTTCGCCCCATCAGCGAACACGATCAGGAGTATTATTTTAGAGAGAGAAAAATTCCGGCAGGAATCGAATAATTCTGCTTGCCAAACTTGCGACTTTTGTGTATAATATCTTTCA
>Cebus_capucinus_imitator_PRJNA485217_SSR047__coassemble_1064_pt1 | contig 30960 bp, 31 predicted proteins | sample Cebus_capucinus_imitator_PRJNA485217_SSR047__metabat2_high_PE_002 | metagenome-assembled genome bin Cebus_capucinus_imitator_PRJNA485217_SSR047 | reverse complement strand
CTTTGATGGATACGGTACCGCTTTTGATTTTCCATCCGTCTTTCGTTGTTGGTATATAGCCTTTTTCTTTCATGCGTACCCAACCTAAAGTGGGTATGTTCAACCGATGTCTCTCGCATCTACAATCTTTCGGATTATTCTTTACGAAATACATTTTTACATCAGATTTACTTTTCTTTTTGAAATTAGGAAAAGCACTTTGATGTTTAAAAAATCTTGTAAATGCAGTATATCCATCTTCCATAGACTTTTTTACAGCTTTTGAATACGCTTCTTTCATCCATACTTTTTCAGGATTATTAGGAATGTACTCATTATTGAGCCATACGCTAAAACTCTTGCCAGTCATAAACTTTTCACCTTTATCGTATAAAGCTTTGTTGTGACTGAGATAGAAGTTGTAAACATATCTACAAGTGCCGATCGTCTTGTTAATCTTGATTTTTTGCTCGACTGTCGGATTGATTTCCGTTTTGAAGCTCTTTAGCAATTTCCTCATCCCCTTCTATTTGTTTTTTATACTTACGAAGACCGTACAATCTACAAGAAAAAACGGGAAGTATCGATACAATATCCTGTACAAGTTCTTCTTGCGGTGATAGTTCTTCATTATTCACTACCACTATGGTTGTATGAAACTTCATACAGAATTTTTCAAACCAATCATAGCCAAATCTGACAAATCTATCTTTATGTGTAACTATGATCGTTTTGATTTTTTGTTCCATTACTTCATCTAATAATTGATTCCACTTTTTACGATTGTAGTTAAGCCCACTTCCATAATCTTCAATACATTGATCTACAATGATACCTTTCGCATTGCAAAACTGACGTAAAAAAGTTACTTGGTTTTGTAAATCATCTTTTTGGTTTCTTGTAGATACTCTGGCATAAATAACAATCTGACGATTATCGTTTTCAGTATTTATGCCCTTAAACTGAAGATATTGGTCATAAGTATAATAACGCCTATCCGTCGGAGTCCGATTCGCTTTCAGAATCCCCTCTCTATCCCAACGTTGTAACGTTTTGACTGAGACACCCAATAATTCAGCAAAATCTTTTGGTTTGTAATTAGTGATATTCGATGTGTTCATAACAATATCCTCCATGAATATATTTTAACACATTTAATCACTATTGTCAATAATTTTAATTGCTCAAAGTTTCCTCCTTAACGCAGAAGAACCGCTTCCCAATTACTGGAAAACGGTTCTCTTCCTATTATATAATGCACTTAGCCCATCTGAGCAAGGAGCTTCTCCACGCTGGAGAGCTTCACGCACAGTGCGAACAGCTCGGTCGCCGTGATCAGATCGCCTAACGGCGGATACGTCGGAGCGATGCGGATGTTCTTATCCTGCGGATCTTTGCCGTAGGGGTAGGTTGCACCCGCGCCGGTCATCACAACGCCTGCCTTCTTGCATTTTGCCACAATGTCCTTTGCACAGCCTTCCAGAGAATCAAAGGAGATAAAGTAGCCGCCCTTTGGCTTGGTCCACTCGCCGATTCCCAGACCGCCAAGCTCACGCTCTAAGATCTCCTCAACCGCCTCAAACTTGGGACGGATGATGTCCGCGTGCTTTCTCATGTGCTCCACCATGCCGTGAATGTCACCGAAGAAACGCACATGGCGCAGCTGGTTCACCTTGTCGTGACCGATCGTCTGATATTTTAACTGCTTCTCGATATCTTCCAGGTTGTTGCGGGAAGCTGCGATACAGGCGATTCCGGAACCGGGGAAGCTGATCTTGGAAGTAGAAGCAAACTTGTAGACGAGATCCGGGTTTCCTGCGCGCTTGCACTCTGCCAGAATCTCGATCAAGTGATCCTGATCGTGGTCGTATAAATGATGCACGCCGTAAGCATTATCCCAATAGATACGGAAATCCGGGGCAGCGGGCTTTAATCTTGCAAAGCGACGAACCGTCTCATCGGAGTAGGAGTAGCCCTGGGGGTTGGAGTACTTGGGAACGCACCAGATTCCCTTGATGGAGGAATCGGTGGATACCAGCTCTTCCACCAGATCCATGTCCGGGCCTTCCGGAGTCATGGGGACATTGATCATCTCAATGCCAAAATATTCGGTAATAGCAAAATGTCGGTCATATCCGGGAACGGGGCAGAGGAACTTGACCTTATCCAGTTTACACCAAGGAGTATTGCCCATCACACCGTGTGTCATACAGCGGGAAACGGTATCGTACATGACGTTCAGGCTGGAGTTTCCGTAAATGATGACCAGATCCGGGTTGACTTCCATCATATCCGCCAGCAGTTCTTTCGCTTCCTGAATACCGGTCAGACCACCGTAGTTACGGCAATCCGTTCCGTTCTCACAAGTCAGATCCGTGTCGCTTCCAAGAACATCCATCAGTCCCATCGACAGATCCAGCTGATCGGCGCTGGGCTTTCCTCTGGACATATCCAGCTTCAGATCCTTTCCCTGCATCTCGCGGTACTTTCCCTTGAGTTCTTTTCTCAGAGCTGTCAGCTCTTCTCTTGTCATCTCTGCATATGGCTTCATAGACTTCCTATTCCTCCTTGTAATTCCACCACATAAAGACATCTGTCCTTGTGCGGTTTACATTTTGCTGCATTGTAAAGAAGCATAGCACGATTTTCGCACTCCGTCAACCTATTTTGCAAGGATAAAAACGCTCAAATACAAACCGAATCTATCCATTTAAGTGCAGCAAAAAGCACACGCCTGATATTAGGGCGTTTCCAAGGATTACTCCCAGCACATTCAGGCTGGTATCAAGCCAGGAAAAATGGCGTCCCACGATAAACGGTTTTGTTGCCTCATCGCCCCAACACCAAAGGATGAGCAGGATCAGCGCGACGATTCGGCAAGTCCCGCCATATCCACCTGCGGATAAGGTGGATAATACCAATACCGTCAATATCGCAAATACGACGATATGCGCCGCTTTTCTCAAACCTCCGTTCAGCTGCCTGACCAGCTTTCCATCATCGCCCAAAGAATCGCTCTCGATATGGAAAATTCGTAAGATCTCCTGTGCAAGCGACTTACTCGTCCTTCCGGTGTCCGTGCCGTTTTGATGCGACAGCCAGGTCATCACCCCAAACCAGGCAATGGTCAGGATCAATAGAATGTAAAATAAAGTTGAATGGTGGTGCTTGGTTAATGTATTTGTCACGGTTGGGCGGGGTCCTTTCTTAGGGGATTATAACATATCAAAAGGCGACTTGGCAGCCGCCTTTTACTGTTAGATATTGTATTCTTTGTATAATGCTTCTCGATAATTCTTGTCCGAGACTGCTCGTTGCAAATCATTGTAACGGTTCTCTGCCAAGAGTCTTTGCATCAAACAAGTCATCGCCTGCTCCGCTTTTTCCATTCCTTGACGCAAGCCCTCTTCTTTGCCTCGCTCAATATTCTCTAGATCTCTCATCTGCAACGTCATATATTCGCGCCTCCATTCCCTGTTCTGCTTCGCAATCTGCACTTCTTCCTCTAACCGCTCCGTATAGTCATCCTGCGCTTTGCCTTTGTTCCTTTGCTTTTCTCATTCTTACTTTTATTATAGCGGATTTTACCATTAGATTCAATAAAAAACAGGTCAGAATCTTCTAAGAATATAGGTTCTGACCTGTCTTTTTCATATGTTTTATTTTTTACCAACTCTCACGATACTGCGTCGGACTGATTCCCTCAATTCGCTTAAAGCACCTCGCAAAATAATTTGCATCTAGAAAACCACAAGATCTCCCGATCTCCTCAACACTCTTTTTGGAAAAACGCAGCATCTCTTTTGCATGAGCAATTCGAATATGCGCAATATAGGCATTTACTGTAAATCCATATTGCTCTTTGAAAATCTTTGCCAAATAATACTTATTGACAAAAAATCGCTCGCTTAAACTCTCCAATGCCATCTTTTCCTGGAAATGTTCCTCAATATAGATTTTGATCTCCTGAATGGATAAGCGTTTCGATGTGAGCTTTTTCATCCCTCGTTCCGGATTCCATGCGTCTTCCATCAAGAATGAGAGCAGCTGTGTCAGTTTTCCTGCAATCTGCATATCGAGAACATACGAATCCGAAGTCGATATTGCAAAAATCTGTTGAAGAGTCTCTTTGTACTTTTCTGGATTCTCACAGGAAAATACAGGAATTCCACCACGCTCTCGATACTTCCCATAGATTTCTGCCATCGTAGAACCGTTGAAATGCACCCAGAACAGACTCCAAAGCTCATCATAAATTCCATTCTCATCTTGGTGTCTGGAAGTTCCCTGCTCATATCCATTCCGGCAGTCAATAAAAACACAGTCATTCTTTTTCAATGAGTAGGTTTCTCCTCGATACGTCAAGCTTCCTGCTCCGTCTGTCACAAGAAAGAACAAATACGAATTCAAGTTTTCACGCGACGAAATATGAGGAGATAAGGCGCGCAATTTGCCTACTTCTTGAAGATGCAATAAAGAGGAACGTGCAAAGGAAGAAGGAGTATGAATCTGGCGAGAGGTTTGGGTGAATGGATTTTCAAATACTCTCATTGGCATATTGCTTCTCACTTCATTGAATCGGTGTTCTGGAATTTAGCCAAATTCCCTCGAAACTTTCTTTCGCTTTTTCTCCCGTAAAGACAATCAAAATTTCTTTTTCCACTTTCGCATTCTCATAATAAGAAAATTCCTGAAACCAATCATCTTGTTCTCGCTCGATCTCATTTCTTGCAAACCAATTATAATCCAAGTAAATATCGTATGCTGTCGCTCCCTCTTTCCATTCGCCAACAACTCCAATTGTTCCATCAAAGCCAGACAGATCAAGTGCCCACCGATTCTCTTCTTTTCTGCTGAATTTGTTCGCTTTAACAAAGACATTGTATTGATAATCTTCTGTCTTTGGATTCAATGGTTCTGGATCTTTTTCCATATATCCAACCCGGTTTGAAACAGCTTCTTGAATCGACTGAGCAATCTCTTCTTTATAAAGTGCATATCCCTCATCATTGGGATAATTTTCATGTGAAATCAACTGTGCTGCATCCACTCCCTCCTCATAAAAACTCTGATTCATATCAATCAAACGTCCATTGTAATATTCTGTAATCCGTCTTACCTCATCTCTGTTCATCACCGCTTCTTCCTGCGCCAAAACGGTAATTACGGAACATCTGGGGTACAATACTCTCAATCTTCTCAGCGTAGCTTCGTAGAACAACAAGTCTTCTTCATTTTCTCCATTCGCATCCATACAGATAATCGCCAAATCATACTCTTTGTTTGTATCTATCGTATTCAAATTACAGAAAATCCCGTACAGATCCAGATAATTTTGTGATATATTTTTCAGAGAAGCCTGCACATCATAGTTTTCCTTGATCTCATCAAGCAATAACTGATCCCAATGATGCTGCTCATCACTGCTTCCCTCACTCTTTCCATAAGAATCTCCCAGCACCAAAATATCTACTTTGTATCCATCCGCCAGTTTTTCATAAAAACTATCGTTTCGTTCCCTCTCTTTTTCTGCCCGGACTTTCTGTTCATATTCTACGCGCTCCTGCTTATATTTTTCTGCAAGCAACTGTTTTTCACGAATGATTCGATATACAGTCGGCACACCAAATAGCAGACATAATACCAGTAATATTGCAGCAGCAATCAAGCCCTTTCTGTGATTTTTTAAATAATGATTCAAAATTTATGCTCCTCTCTTATCGCCCGATTATTTTCTTCATGTTTCGTTTCAATCTCATATAGCTGGATATCCACTTCCAGCCACCAATCCGATATAATTTCAGTACGATTTTTCTGTTCTTACCCTTTTTAGACGGGGTATATAATTGGTGGTTATACTTGACGCCATTTTCAAATTCTGCTGTATAAAACCACATTTTTTTATTTTTCAAAGCTTCACATGCCTGCAAGCCACGTTCTGTATTGACGATGACAAGCGAATTCCCATGATTTAAATCAACACCTTCTTCGGATTCGATCTTGCTTACATCATACGATTTTTCAAATCCCCAAAAATCTCCAATGCTGATGTCTCCTGTTCTCTCCCGGCAGGCAAATGGACACTGATAACAGCTTTCTCTATAAGAATCCTGTGCAAGAAACATCGAATAATAACGGTCATTCATAAAGTTATATGCTTCTGTTTTAATTCCTTCCTTGGTTGCGCGCGAAAGATGCCCCTGCATATATTGTTCCCCGTCTCGAAAAGAAACATCTGTAATCTTTTCATCTACCCGAAGTTTTTCTTTTAAGGACTCCTCCCAATAAAGGGCTGACGGGGTTCCATGGCACACCAAATCGACAAGCAGCAGATTATCGTCATCTTTTCCAATGTAGCTGCGAACTGCTGAAACTTGACATGGCGTTCCAGAGAAAAGCACCTTTTTTCCTGCCTTTAACGCTTCTTTTACCATTGGATATACATTTGTTGCATTGCTTTGAACATACTTTGAACCCTGCAATTTGGAAAGCTCATCCACATGAGTAACTTGAATGTGCTCAACAGTAACCACTCGATTCTTAGGCACAATCGCAGCGCCAAATACAACACCATTTTCTTCCAACGTCTGCGTTGCAAGAGCAGCAAACATCCCTCCGGATGAAGACTTCTCTTTCCTATTCGCGTCAAGGTTAATGCCCGCATAGCACGCACGAGGAAATTGAACGGAAATATTCTCTACCGCACACTTTCTTTCGCAAAGTCCGCAGTCAATGCAAACATTCCGATCAATCACCGGATACAAAAAGCCATATGCGTCATACTTCATTTCAATCGCATGAACCGGACAAATTTTTTCGCATAATCCGCAAGCCGTACAGCGATTCATATCTTTTAATACTGTTTCTCGTATACTCATCCTACTCACCTATTTATCCAGCAATAAGTTAGCCAAATATTCTTCACTTTTCTTTCTGATGTTTTGAATTTCTTCCGAATACTTTTTTCCCTGCCGCTTTCCAAAATGATTCGATGCTTCCTGAATTTCCGAATACATCACTCCTGCCTCTTCTGCACCTGCCATTGTAAATAACTGATTTAGTCTTGGATCTTTTTTGTAATCTCCGATATAATAAAACTCTTTCTCAAAAATCATAGAAAACACCGAACCATGAAATGAATTTGTTAGCACAAATTTAGCATACTTAATATAGCTCAAAAAATCCTCAGGTCCTTCATAACTTGCCAAATGAATCCCATGAAATAGCACCTTATAAGAATTATTTCTTGAAATCAACGTTACGATTGGCATATTCCATTTTGTTCTCAACTCTTGAATCGTTTTCAGGAGCTGATCATCATGATATACACTATACAGGAAAATGTAATCTCCTTTTATTCTCCGATCAGATGTAATCTCTTCATAATCTTCTTTGTCCAATAAAAGAGTCGGATCGACTGAGATTTCAGCAATAGAATCCCCATCAAACATTCCATCTATCAAATCTGCTGCATATTGCTCGCGAACAGAAATCCCCGCATAATCTTCCAAGCACTTCCGATAACGCACACTATCGGAGATCTTTCCTCCGCCCATACTCGCTGCATAAGATATCTTCTTTATACCAGTTACTCCTTCCAGAAGATACATCCAAGAAAAGTCAGCACATTGCATATTCCAAATTTGATCACTTCCTGTGATAATGCAGTCATATATTTTTGATAATGTTTTCTTTTCAGATTTATCTTGGTAATGCCTTTCACTAATACGCAATTTATTCTTTAAGAACTGTTGAAATGCCAGCTCTCTTTTTTGATACTTCTTTGCGATACTCAATTTCAAAATATTTCCCACTAAATTTCTAACATTCGTAACAGGTACCCACAGCTCATAAAATGCTTTCTGCTGTTCTGGAATATAATCAATCAATTCATTATCTAAATTCAGTTTCTTTTTTAAGTAAGTTTGAAGCGCGTATGCCTGCATAACAGATCCATAGTTTCTTGCTTCGTGAAAGGTTAAGACTCCTACTTTTTTATTCACTCTATTTTCTCCTTTTCAACCCAATTACATGAAAAATCACTCGTTGTAATTCCTTAAATTCTTCCGTTTTCCAGAACAGAAGAACCCAAGCCAAATTTACTGTCACGATACAAATGCCAAGTTTTACCCCCAATTCCACAAGGATTGGCAAGTCAATCAGTCTCATAAAGAATGCGACAAAAATATTGATTATAATTCCAACCAATAAATATTTCAAAAATCCCGAAAGATATTTCACCGGTTTTTCTTTCATAATATATTTAAACACATTATGAATTACCCAAGGCAGGCTAATACACCCAGAGCTAACGATTGTAGCAAATACAACACCATATACGCCATAGGTCTTGACCCAGAGTAGGTTTAGTACAATATTTACGATACTGCATATAAATGGTCTATACCGGTCTTCATGCCAAATGCCGGCAGCTTCCTTATATACGCTAAAGAATTGTGTCAACTCATACACACAAAAATAAATCACCAGTAGTATAACAATCAAATCCTTTAACATCAAGTCTGTTCCAACCCATAATTCCATAAATGGCTGCATCAAACTAATAAAACACGCGACACAGAAAGTAAGAAGCCATAAAATTGCAAAAAGCAACATATTAAACGTCTTCTTCACTTTTTCTTTGCTATCAACAATCAGGCTGTTTCCAATTCCAGCTGTAATCGCCGTATGAACAATCGTAAAACATCCCAACACCGCGGAAATCAAATAAAAATAGTTCTGATATATTGCTAATGCAACCAATCCCAGCATAGACGAAATAACTAATGTGTCACCTGATGAAATTAAAGTTGTCGCTAACTTTGTGGTAAATAAATCTTTGATTTTTCCATTAATAACCTTTTGTTCGCTCTTTGACAATATTCCTTTTGCATTTAAATGCGGATACTTCTTCTTTGTGCAAAATGCAGTTAAGATATTATTCATAATCTGACTTAGCAAAAGCACAACACAGTAATAGTAATAATTTTTAAATACAATCAAAAAAACAATTTGTAAAACATACTTTACTGTATCCGTAAATAAATACACTTTACTGATAATATCCGTGCGTTGATAGGCTTGCAGCAAACTATTCCGATAAGCAAATAGCCAATAAGTAATAACAGTTGCTGCCAAATTCAAAAGATATAACACATATAAATTCACCTGTGGCGGTAAATCTCCAGAAATCAATTTGGGGAGAGCCGGAACCAGCATTAAACCCACCACTAAAACGATTGCCCCAATAACCCTATAATATTTCTTATAAAGATTCATCAAGGCGCATAGTTTCTCTGTGTCATTTTCTGCAAGTGGTTTATACATTGAAAACACCATTGCTGATCCCACACCAAGCTCTGCTAAGTTCAGAACTTGCAGTACAGAATTAAATAAACTATTAAGGCCTAAAAACTCAGCTCCTAAATAGTAAATAATTATGGTTCTCATTACAAATGGCATAATCATTTGATACATCTTTAAGATCATCCCATAAGCAATATTTCTCGTTGCATTTTTACTTTTTTGTAATTTCATTTTTTCAATCCCCAAACTTTATACTCTGGCTATTTTTGTATTTCCAATCAAATATATAGACAAAAAAATCAAATAACTTAATGCGTCCATACTTGCTTCTGTATGAAAGAAAAACAAAAAGCAAAACATTGTATATATAGATAATTTAGAATATATAGAACGTCTTCTTTTTGTATGCACAGAGGCTATTAAAGTGCTTAACCACAAAATCAAGATAATAACGCCTCCACGCATCATTAAGTCCAAAATCTGATTATGTGCCATTGTCCAGCTATATAAATATCCCCCTGGAAGAACTGCTATCTGTGCAGGATATTTTCCATATCCTATCAATGGAGATTCTACAATCATTACCATAGCAACTCTCCATATATAGATTCTTCCTGTAAATGTAGCATCTTTTTCGAATAATAGCTGCATGATCTCGTTCAAAGGTTCTTGGAAAAGCTCTCTGACAAATATAAGTAATATGAAACAGAGCAAATGAAAAATCAAAACAAATTTCCCGTTTGTAAATGGCATTCTTGTGATCAATCTTCTCAGCGGCACAAATAGAACCAACAAAAAAATCACTACTGCCGTCGTACTACTTTCGATCAATAACGCATTCAAAACGCTTCCAACAATCATAGTGATCCATAGAATCATAAAATTAATCTTTTTCTTTTGATTCCTTAATCTGATATAATGATAATTTGAAAGCAAATGTAAAATAACAAAGTACATGATTTTGTTATTCTTCCATCCCAGAATATATCCTCCATTTAAAAACGGAGCTCCACCCGGATAAATAAACGTAATCACTGTATCCAGAATACACCATACATAAAATGCTGCCATTATCGGACCATCCAACACCGTATAGTCCTCTCGCATTTGTTGGTCAAGCCATACTAAACTAATTCCAGATTTTATCATAGATAAAATACTTTCCTGTAAAGACTCTTCACCAATAAATAATGTAACAGCTATGTATACTCCCAAATACAGCAAATAAAATATTGTTATTAAAGAAACTTTTTTTATAGCATGTCTTCTTAATATTTGATTTGCTAAAAGATATAATATGTAAAGTGTCAGGGCGTTACTAGCCATTTTAAAGATTATGCCAATCCCTGCAATGCTTCCAATATTACTCCCCGCAAAAAACACAAGCACCACAAAAAATATTGTGGTTCTCCTTTTTGAGATTTCCATTATTTACTACTCCCTACCATTAAGCATTCTCTTAACGTATCTATTGCTTCTGGTTTTTGCATATAATCAAATTTTCGGGCAAACATATAATCACTGTCAATCAGATCGTCAACATCTTCTTTTCCAAAAATATATGGATTTCCCCGCTTCCAATCGACCAATCTCATACAAGAGTGATAGTCATCATCAAACATCTTCCAATATAAATTTTCTCTGAATTTCGAATTGTAGACTAATGTTTGCAAGAATACCTCATCTGCACAAAAACTATATTGAAAATCTTTCTCTACCTCTTTTTTCTTATCTACAATCCACTTTGCTAATTCTTGAGTAATACTAAACCAATTCGCTCCCTTCTGTATTGTCCAGCCTTTTTTTTGAATCCGATCAATCTTACACATTCTTTGTATTTTTACAAATATTCCATCCAATATTATTTGCCACTGCAAACGCCCAGGAAATAAATGATAAAAAGATATTCTTTCACGGTATAAGCAATCTGCATTGTAAGAATCAAAATGGATAAATTCTTTTCCTTGATGATCAGCAAAAAATTGGTCAATTGTTTGAAATGTTTTGATTGGCATATCTACTCCCGATAATAGATGGAAATAGTCATAATGAATCCTACTATGAATCGAGGCTTCCAGCAGTCTTAATTCACAATCAATTTGTGAATAATCTCCCCATTGTATTTTCTGTGATTTCACAAAAAAGAGTTTGGATTCTTTTGCATGATCTTTTAGCCTATTTTTATCAATCTGCATTCTACTATCTAGATGATAATAAAAATCAGCATTCTCACTATGTAGAACATCAAGTTGTGCATATAGAATTTCCGGATTATTATGTGCAATAATCAAAAAAGCATGTCTCATTTTTTCCTACCCTTTCTTCCAAAGAGAAGTTGCGAAATCCATTTACTTTTCATCAAAATCTTCGCAATAAAGTATGGAACAAGCACACCCAAAACAGTGCTTCCTACAACAACAAATTCTTTCTGATTCCAACACTTTCTGAGTAGTAAGGGAGCTAACACAGAAACATATGGATTGTGCATCAAGTAAATTTCAAAAGAATAATCTCCTACTTCGTTCATTACCGCTCGAAACAATCCGCCTATGCTTCCTATGATCCCAGCAATCAAATAGACTATATAAATACCGGACATTGCATATACCAAATTCCCCAAATAACTGTAAGTAAAGGAATTTTTATATACATACTCTGACCAAAAGCAAATCCCCAAAACACCAATTACAAAAATGCTTACGCCCATATTCCATAACTTATTCTCGGATTTTATATTATTTTTTTCTTCAAAATGATACTTGAAAATGATTCTTCCAAGCAAAAAAGTCCCAAAATGCAAAATAAATTTATCCAAGATAAAGCCAAAAGAAAACCGATTCAAAACAACCGACACAAGTAAAACCAGGAATACGGTTCTTTTATCCGTCAAGTAATCCTTCAAAATGCGATGGATAACAAAGAAAAAGAACAGTATATAAATAAACCACAAATGCTGTACATAGTAATCTCGAAAAAAAATTGTATTAATCAAGATTTCATGCCAGGACCATACAGTACCAAACAAATTTTGAACTGCCGGAAATACCATACTGGAAACTTTTATTCCAACAGCCAATATCAAACTCCAAAACAGATATGGTATCAGTAACGTTTTCCATTTCTGTACAATATACTCAGTCCACTTCTGACTATAATACTTTTCTTTCTTACTTTCAAATAAATATCCAGCAATCACAAAGAAAACAGCAACATCAATATGATTTAAAGCATACATTACTTTATAGTCAAAATTCGTTGTTGCAATTCTGCTGATGCTGTGTTGTAATACAACCATAATGACAGCTAAAGCTCTCATCACTTGTATCGTATTGTTATATACTTTCTCTCTCATCTTCTTACCGCCTTTTTTTATTGATTACAGAAAACAGCAATAAGACGCCCACAGAAGATTTCAATTTCATCAAGTATGCCGGAACACGGTACTTCATCTGATAGCGTTTAATTGGATAATCATGTAAAACTGTCTGTAACGTCGTGTCCTGTAAAATACTATTGCAAATATCTACTTTTTCTTTATATGGCATCGTACTCGCTGATAAGCGAAATAGCAATTCCCGCACTTTTGTCAAAAAGAAACGTTCTCTTCGGAATTCTTTACATAATTGATCTTGCGCCTGTTCTGACCAAAAGCATACCTTCTGATACAAAGCCACCGCCTTTTGATATTCATCTCCCTTATAATGGCTGGTCAAAGATGTCGGATTAAAACGATAGCAATAAAGTATCTGGGGAATCATAACTACTGATTTGCAGCACAGCAAATACTGAAGATTGAAGCAAATGTCTTCTGACAGGTATTGACGTTCTGACAAAAAACGAATATGATTTTCTTCAATCAGTGATCTCCGATATAAATTAGTCCAGACACACATGTTGATTGTGAAATCTTCACGAACACTCGATTTCTGTCCAATCATCTTCCAAAAAATCTCTTTTTCAATATCCAGTCCGCTATAATGGCATACCTGTTTTCTGATTTCATAGCGATAGAGCATATGATTTTCATTATCTCGCTTCTCATAATTGCACATCACCAAATCAGCCTGATATTTCTGTTGCGCATCTAACCAACATTCCAAGGCATTTTCTTCCAGCCAGTCATCCGAATCTACGAAACAAATATACTCTCCTTTTGCATGATCCAGTCCTGTGTTTCTTGCCATTCCAAGACCTTGATTTTCTTTATGAATCACATGAATTCTTTCATCTGTTTGCGCAAATCTTTCACAGATTTCTCCGCATTGATCTGGTGACCCATCATCAACCAATATTAGCTCAAAGTCTTGAAATGTCTGTGTAAGAATAGACTGTACACATTTTTCCAAATATTGTTCCACTTTATATACCGGTACAATAATACTTACTTTCATACTTTCACTGCCCTTTTAATTTTTTCACTCTACTTAATAACCATAAAAATCCAATTGTCATCTTCCCACAATTCCATTGTAAGAGGCTCTTTATCATGCGATTAATCAGCTTATTTGGATTCAGTCTTCTCAAATATTTCTGATACTCCGCATCAATATTTATTGCCTGGTATCCCTGTGTACAGCTAAACTGTCCCAAATTTTTCCCATCTACAATATTTGACCAAATCAGAGAGACGCAATAATCGGATAGTCTTTTCCAATCAGCCTTAATTGAATACTTCATTACAAACTTTTCTAAGTTCATTTGAATCTGTGTCACACAGTTTAGCACATGAATCCGATTGCGCGAGAGTGAATTTTCGTTTTCTGTGTGAATCAGACAAAGGCTCTCTGAAATCGCCAAGCAGCACGGATGCCCCCCTAGGTAATCCAGCACAAACTTGATATCTTCTCCATTTTGCATCGTTTCATCAAACATTTCTGTAATATTTTCTCTTTTGAAAATTCTTCCCCAAGGAACATTCAAAAAGAATCCATAGAATAAGTCATCAAAGGTATCTCGTATATTCATTACATTCTGGCATAAAGAAGTATCGGGGATACGAGTCAAACTTGACTTCTGGTTCTTTTCCGTATATCCGCAAATCACCATATCGCAATCATGCTTCTGAATCGCCTGATACAGATGATTACACATTTGAGGTTCTATCTCATCATCTGAATCGCAAAAAATAATGTAAGTTCCCTTTGCCTGTCTAAGTCCTTCATTCCTTGCACTGGAAACTCCCCCATTTTTCTTCTGAATCAATCGCACCATTCCATGTTGTTTTGCAAATGCGTTGACAATCTGAGCCGTATCGTCCGTTGACCCATCATCAATGACAAGCACTTCTGTCAAAATCTTTGAATTTTCCTGCCTTACTATGCTCTCCAAACATCTTTTTATTGTTTTTTGTGCATTATAAGCCGGTATTATTACCGTGATACCCATTTTCTTCTTACCTTTTTTAACTTATTCAAAATTCTTCTTTTTAGCTGAATCAACCGCTGTCCACCAAAGTACCACTTTCGTTCTTTTTTCCAGTCTTCAAGCGTCCTTGGAATCTTTTTGCACACGAAAAAACGGTTAGGTACAATCTTAAAACACGTTTTTGATAGAACTTTATCCCAACCGTGCATATATCTCGCCTGGAAGTGCATATAAGGGTATTCTTTCTCAACTAGCTTGCCATCTAGTTTTGAAATTTGATAAATATGACCATTTTCCCAATAGTACTGCTCTTTTCTATAAGGAATATCTATATAAGTTCTTTTTTGTGGATCGTACTGCTTTCTTTGAAAAACATTAGTATCAATATTAAAATTCAGGGAAAGATCTTCTGAAAAGACACGTTTCCCGCTTTTCAAGAAAATATCATGAATATTTTCTTTACCTTTGTAATCTTCATCAAACCAAAAAATCTGCTCACTACCACATACTTTTTCAAACAGTGTTTCTGCCTCTTTTCCTGCACGAAACAATGCGTTATTTTCTTCTGTATTTCGAAACAATGTCAAATGCCCTGAAGCAAATATTTTATCATATCCTTCTTCCATGAGTGGCTCAATAAATTGATACAAATCACCAAAAATCAAATCACAATCACAATACCCCCAGTAATCAAACGCTTTGATTTCATCTTCAAAAACATAACCATAAAGCGGTTTATAATCACACAGCTTATATGGCTTTTTCAATGTAACTTTCTGCTTCAAGCGATATTCCATTCTGCTTTTAAATCCGGCAAGTTCTTCCTGAATCAGCGTAACATTCTGAGCTGATTCTAAAATCTTCTCCTTACTATCTGTAATCAATAAGAATTGAATTTTAGAATTTTTCTTTACTGTTTCAAAAAAAAGCGGAAACATATCCGGAAGTTTTCCAAAATATGGTAGAATCAATATCACTTTCTTCATTTTTTTCTCCTCTGATGAATGCACGCTTCATAACAAGATTCTAACTTTTTCAAATGTACCTCCAGTGAATACTGTTCCCTTACAATTTCAAAGCTGCTCTTACTCGCCTCGATTCTCTTTTCCTCTAGTAAAGTAGAAATGCCCTCCTGCATTTTTTCAATATCTCCCGGATCACAGCAAATACCGTTTTCTCCATTCTTTACTAATTTGGGAATTCCTCCTACATTAGTACTAACCACGGGGAGTCCATACCCCATTGCATCCAAAACAGACATCGGCATTCCCTCGTTATAGGAAGGAAGAAAAAATACATCTGCTTCTCTTAATAGTTTTTCTTTTTTCTTTCCTCTAACCCATCCAGGAAAAATAACATGATTTAAAACACCAGCTTCTTTCAGCAAATTGCGAATTTGCTCTTCATCGCTGCTCTTTCCTGCACCTGCTAAAATAAAAGTTACATCCGGAATCTTTTCTACAACCTTTTTAATCACTTCCGGAATGTCAAAACAACCTTTCCTTTTTCCAATCTCTCCCAGAAACAATACCTTATGATTTGATTTTCTATGGCATCGTTCTTCTAATATATCCTCTCTTAATATACTATAATTTTCTATTACTACAATTTTTTGTTGTGGGACAATCTTTGCCAATCTTTCTTTCCACTCTTCAGAAAGCGCAATCAATTTATCGCATCGTGCATACACTTTGGCAATCTGTCTTTTCTTTTTTTCTGTTGCATTCGTGTAAAAATTATTGAAATCCGCCCCATGAATATGATTAATAATCTTTTTATTTGCCCAAGATGCCATATAAATAAACGGCATTTTCCGATAAAATGATGGACCAAAAGAAGAGTGGATGTGTACAATATCTGGCTTTTCAAATATTAAGACTTTTAAAAAGATCAAATATCCAGAAATAGCTTTTAACAGTTTCTGGATTTTATTGCCATCCATGTAAGATTCTACATATTTTATTTGATATTTTTGTTCCAGATCTGATTGATAATATCCATCAACAACCGCTGCAATTCCACCTTTTACCATTCTATTAGGAACAATCATACATACCTTAATCATAATGCGTTTCCTTTTCCGCAAGCAATCTTTTATGCTCTTTCAGTTCTTCCTGTGAAAAACGTTCTTTTATTTTTTTAGCTGGAACTCCTGCCCAAACACTATACGCATCAACATTTTTTGTCACAACAGATCCTGCTGCAATTACAGCCCCTTCTCCGATTGTAACCCCTTTTAAAATTGTGACATTTACGCCAATCCATACTCCATCCTCTATTACAACATCCATGTCCTGTATCTCTAGTTTTTCCTCATCCGATACATCCGAAATATGCTTTCCAATGACATCGATCCTATGATCTCCTGTAATGATACGAACACCCGGTCCCATCAGAACCTTATTACCAATTACAATCTTTGCACGAGTTGACCAAAACAGTGAATGTGGTCCAATTTGTGAGTCATCTCCTATAAATATATTTTCGATTCCTCGAACATCAAAATCATAGGAAATTTTAACATTTCTCCCACATTTTCCCATTGAAGCTTTTATTCCTGGACTTATAAATATTTTACATAGCCCTCTATGTGAAATATTACAAATTTTATAAATCAATTTTTTGATTTCTTTCACTTTTCACTACCTCTTCATATATATTCAAAAATCCTTTGATTTTATTTGTCATCTGAAAATTTTCTACTGCATACGAATATGCACAACTAGATAGTTTTTCTCTATACTCTTTGTCTCTAGATATTTTATTCAATGCCTTCGCTATCTCATCCACCATTTTTTCAAATGCTTCTGGCTGAATTTTGCAAGCAATCTCATCGGTTGTATTTACTTTAGGTCCCCCTGTATCTACGCAAATCACTGGAAGTCCTCTACTCATTCCCTCCATTACAACTAAGCATCCAGAATCTCTCAAACTGCAATTCAGCAAAACATCAAATGAATCATAAAATTCTTTCATTTTCTCATATGGAACACTATTCACAAAATGAATTTGCCGATTTAAATATTCCCCTGCAATTTGTTTTAATTTATTTTGATATTTTTCATCTCCATCCCCTAAAACTGTCAATTTAATCTCAGCTCCTTGCTGTAATGCAAGCTTCACTGCTTGAATCCCAAGATCAAATCCTTTCCAAGCTAACATTCTCCCCGCAATTAAAACTTCACAAGGTTTATCTGAATTCTTATCCTTCTTTATTGGCTTAGGATCTAAAAATTCATCTTTTATTCCAATCGCTTGAAACACAGCTGTTTTTTCTTGATATTTTTCTGGCACTAATCTCTTTGTATCTTCTGTAACCACTATAATTTTAGCAGCTTCCCGAAATGCTTTTCTCATGCTCAATGAATATTTTGGGATTTTCTGTGTTAATTCTCGTACTTTTTCGATCAATATATCTTTTTGATTTAACGGATATTTTATTACTCTTGGAATCTTTTCTCCTCCAGCAATTGGGCCATATATAAATGGGATTCCTAAACGGTACATATATGTTGGCATAATGCAAGTTACATAGGTAAGATGCTGTACACAATCAAATTTTTCCCTCTGATTCAACTTTTTTGCAACTTTCAACGCCACTTTCTGCCAAATATGATAATAAATCCGTTCAAATCGTTCCCATTCTTTGTACCAAAATGTTAGCTTTTCCGATGGTCTTATATAAAAAAATCTTACATTTTTCAACATTTCCGGATGTGACTCCTGATAAGACTCAATGTAAGATTTATTTGTAAAATTTGTCAAAACAAATATGTCATGATATTTGCATAATTCTGTGATCCAACTCCAACCAACCGCTGGTTCTGAACCCATATTTGGTCTACACGCATATGCACTAATTAAAATTTTCATTATTTATTATTTCCCCTAAAATTCACTTTCCCTTTAAGACTGCATTCCAGATAAAACTTGTATTTGTATATAAATAACGTTTTAAAAGTCTTTTTGGATCCTGAATCAAGCGATATAACCATTCTAAATTATGTCTTTGCATCCAAAGCGGCGCTCTAAAAATATTTCCTGCAAAATAATCAAACCCTGCTCCAACGCCTACCATAAAACCTTTTACTTTTCCTTGATGAGCAGCCATCCACTTTTCTTGTTTTGGTGCTCCAAGACCAATCCACACAAAATCCGCATTGCTCTCATTTATTTGCTTTATAATTCCTGCATCTTCTTCTTTGGTGAGAGCACGAAACGGTGGGCTATACATTCCTGCAATCTGAATACCGGGATATTGTTTGTTTAACTCTTTTTTTAAAGTTTCAAGAGTTTCCTGTGTAGATCCATAAAAATAATGACGAAATCCTTTGGAAACAGATATTTTAAAAATTTCTTCCATATAGGACGGTCCCGTTGTACGGCTCATATTTCTAAATCCACGTTTTCTTCCAACCGTTGAGAGCGGTCCACCATCTGGAATTGCCATAATTCCACCATTCTGGACAGAACAGTATTTCGAATCATGATAAGCCGTAACCGTTGTATGTACATTTGAAACACACATATAATCGCCAGATAATTCTTTGATATGTTGATTTGTAAACTTTAAGAGCCATTCCATGTTTATCGCAGCAATATCTACTCCCATAATATTGCATACAGGAATTTGACTTTTGTCTATCTTCCTATAATATGTCATCCGCCTTTTCTTTCCCTTCTTTTGTCCCTATAATCCTTCATTCACCCCTTTGCCTCCCCCAAGGAACAAAATCTCTCTTTTCCCCTCCCCTCCGCAAAAATCCATAAAACATCCGGAAATACCATAAAATCGTCACTTGTTTCTTGTCTGGAAAGATCCTATACTGGAAATAATTAGAACAATCTGGGGATTGTTGGGGTGGTTTTGTCAGTTTTGGGGAAGGAATGGTAAAATATGGTAGCGGTGGAGTACATTTTGCGCGAGAACGGTGTGGAACTTGGGCGGTACAAGTGCAGGGAGCTTGTCGAAGTGCTGGGATGCAACAGAAGCGTCCCAAACCTGTACGCGCATCGGAAGATGGTCTACCAGGGAAAGTACACGTTTGAAGTGCTTCCGGATCAGGCGCATACGGCACCGGATGGGGGATTGACCCGTGGGGATTGGTGTATTGAGTGGAATAAGATCCGGCGGAAATTGTTACAATCTGGAAAATGATGGAAAGTAGTACAGGCAATGGCACGGCAGCTCAACGCTCCGTGCTTTTTTGTTTTATAGAAAATTACGCCCTATGAGACAAAAACACGCTACTGTGAATCAGAATCGTACTACGGCGGATTGGAAGAATTCCACTATGAAGCACACAATGCCTCAAAAGCAGTATATTGAAAAAGCAACCAACCGCAGGCACAGCCCCCACAACCAGAGCTCTAAACCTCTTTACAGGAAATTCAGAGATTTTTCATATACCTGTAACTTATTGCATCTTCTATTTTCTTACAGATATGGATATAATCTTTACAGAATCATTTCTGACACAGAAGTGATAATTACACGATAGAAAGGATCGCAGTATGATGAAAATTACTTTTGATTTTGAAACCATTCTCAAAGAGCGTCAGGTCAGCAAGAATAAGCTCTGTGCAGCTTGCAAACTTCAGCGCACACAGCTGAATAATTATTGCAACAACAAGGTCACGCGTATTGATCTGGCTGTCCTTGCCAGAATTTGCACATTTTTAGAGTGCACACCCAATGACCTGTTAAGACTGGAGATGGAAGAAGAATCCTAGACGTCCCGCAAAACGTTTTTAAGCGATTCTGCGTTTGCTGATGCCTCACTTTTTAACGGACAGTCATTGAACGTTTCATTGATCTTAAAGGAAACGCTCAAACAGTGTGGTATCAGCAAAAATAAATTGTGTGCTGCCTGTAATCTTCAGAGAACGCAGTTGAATAATTATTGCAAAAATAAGATTCGCCGCTTTGACTTGTACGTCTTTGCGCGAATCTGCCTCTTCTTAGGCTGTTCCATTCACGAGATTTTACGTCTGGAACCAGCCCCCAATCCAGAAAGCCCAAAGTCAGAGTAATTTCCGTTTTGGGCTTTTGTTGCTTTCGTAGGACATTGCGTCCTATGAAACAAAAAACGCTCCGCCGCAGGCGGAGCATCCTGCGGGCAGGATTCTATCTCTTTGGATCTCTATTCATGCAACTCCAGCGGCAAGCGATCCGGATCAAAGAAAAATGTCATCTTTTTTCCCGTATATGCATCCATCCGAATCGGCTCGCACGCGATTCCCAGATGTTCCAGCTCTTTTACCGTCTCTTCCACCGATTCCACACGAAACGCCAGATGGCGCAGTCCGCAGGCTTCCGGCCCAGATACCCGGCGAGGCGGATTTTCCTCCCCAAAAATCTCCAGTTCAATCGCTCCGCACGATAGATCAAGTTTCCAGTCTCTCCGGTCTGCACGATAATTTTCGCGGATTACCTCAAAACCGAGTTTGTCCACATAAAATTCTCTTGATTTTTGATAGTCGGACACAATGATCGCAACATGATGAATCTGATTCAGTTTCATAATCCTTCCCCTTCCTTTTCTCTTTTCTGCATCGTAGCATAAAATCGCATCGCTTACAAGCGGATTGCATCTTTCCATTTTACAGCTTCTATTGTATAGTAATATCCGAATCTTGCTTATAGGGAGGAATCTTATCCATGATTGGAGTATCTTTCAAGAAAGACCCGGTTCTCTGGATCTCCGGCGCATTGGCAATCTTATCATCTTTGCTGTTTCCTGCAAGTTCAGGAATCCTTGCATCCATCGACTTTGATACTTTGATTTTGCTGTTCGCGTTGATGCTCAGTATGGAGGGTTTGAAGCGGAAAAATGTCTTTCGACTGACTGGTCAGACGCTTCTCAAACGTGTCCGCACGCAGCGCGGTGTAGTTCTCACGCTGACCGCACTCTGTTTTTTCAGCAGTATGTTTATCACAAATGATGTGGCATTGATCACCTTTATCCCGCTTGGTCTGCTCGTTTTTGACCTTGCAAACCTCGAAAAACACCTCTGTTTTGGCGTCACGGTTATGACCATCGCCGCCAATCTTGGAAGTATGCTGACGCCGGTAGGGAATCCGCAAAACCTCTACCTGTACGCACTCTCCGGTCAGAGCCTGCCGCAGTTTCTCTTGCTGATGCTTCCTTACAGCCTCCTCGCCGCCGTGATGCTTGGCGGCTGCATTTTCCTGATGTGTAAAAATGCTCCGGTCTCTTTTACACTCGATTCCGCGGAAAATGTCTCTTTCCGAAGCATTTGCCCGTACCTACTGCTTTTCTTGCTCGCACTCCTCTGTGTGGCAGGTGTATTTCCAAAGTGGATTCTCTTTCCGGCAGCACTTGTTTTGATCTTTTTTGCGGATCGCAGTCTGTTCTTGAAGGCAGACTACTCGCTGCTGGCAACGTTTGTTTTTTTCTTTGTCTTTATCGGAAATGTCAAAGGTCTAAGCAAACTCTGTCGGGTTATTGAGTCGCTGCTTGCTGCATCCCATCCGGAGCAAAAAGGACGTTATCTTGGTATATTTACTGCATGGAATCTCGCATTTCTTGTGGTCTTGTGCGCGCTTGCATGGGTTTTATTGTGAAATGCTGAAATAAAAAAATATCTCCAACCGCATCCATACGGTTGGAGACAACATATTTCTTATCTTTAGAACGACACCACGTCTTTGATTTCCTGCGCGGGTTCCACGCTCTTTGCGGTCAAAACCGGACCTTCGCCGCGGTAATCCTTCTGATACTCCACGCCGATCTCAGCAACGACACGCACCCACTGCTTCGTCTTTAAGGTCTCCGCGCTCTCCCACTTGCACATAAAGCCGAGGAAGGTCATGTCGTCGGCACAGCAAGTCATCGCCATGCGTCCGGGAACAAAGTGACCTTTCGGGAACTTGGGGGACTTTAACGCCATCGCGGTAAACGCCACGGTCTTGCCCTTGTAGCGTTCCGGCTGATCCATGCAGTCGATGTACCAGATACCGTAGTCTTCGGGCTTTAACTCGATCACAGGGGCGTTCAGATCGTAGGGCAGATCCTCCTCAAGCGTCGCCTGCTCGATCTCACCGTTCTTATCCTCCAGCACGATCTCGCTGTTCTGGCTCATCGCGCGGATGTTGCGGCGAAAACTCGTCAGCTTCTCATCCGGGATTCCGTCGCAGCGGTTCATGATGACAAGCTCGGAATTTTTGAGCATCGCACTCAAAAGCGGCTTCATGTTCTGGGAATAAGTCTCAAACGTCGTCCCGTCAATGATGGTGATCTGCTGATAGATCGTCCAGTCATCGGGGAGCTTTAACTCATCCTGATTCCACATTCCGTTCCACTCAATGAGCACGCGCTCCGGGCGGTAGATCACTTCCAGCTGATTGAGGTAAGCGACCGTCAGCTCTTCCAGACTGTCCACGGTCACAAGTGCCGTGTTGTTCTTCTTGAGCTGCTTTTCGTTGTACTCGTTCTCGCCCTCCTCGCAGAGAATGAGAAGTGTCTTTCCGTCTGTCTTAAAGTAGTCCTGATTCATGGTAAATTCCAGAAACTGGGTCTTACCTGCCTCCAGAAATCCGTTGATCAGAAATACCGGCATTACATTATCGTCGATTTCATTTCCCATGCAGTTATCCTCTTCCAAATGCCTTATTCAATGCAGCCTCATCAAGCTGTGCGCCGATCACGCACACTTTTCCCGTGTAGTCGGGGTTGCCTTCACGAATCTCGTACTGCTGGGGAACCAGATCAAAGTAGTACCACTTGCCGTCCTCGCCGGGAACCATTCCCTTTGCGCGAAGAACCTGTCCAAACTCCTGCGTATCTGCCAGACACTTGAGCAGATCTTCCAGCCACTCGCGCTTAACTGCGCCCACATTCTCAAGTCCCCAACTCGTGAAGACCTCATCTGCGTGGTGATGGTGGTGATGATCATGGTCATGGTGGCAGCACTCTCCGTCATGATGATGGTGTTCATGCTCCTCATGGTCATGGTCGTGATGATGATGACCATGGCAGCCGCATCCGCACTCCTCTTCCTCTTCTTCGTGCTGATGGCGAACTTCCTCCATCATATCATCAAGCATGGTATCGCGCTTCTCGATGATGGTCAAAAGCTGCTTTCCGTCTAACTGTGCAACCGGAGTCGTCACGATGGAAGCCTTGGGATTCTTCTCGCGGATCATCTCCACGTCCTTTTGTACCTTCTCCGGGTCTGCGATGTCCGTGCGGCTTAACACAACGGTTCCAGCGTTCTCAATCTGGTTGTTGAAGAACTCGCCGAAATTCTTCATGTACATCTTGCACTTATTTGCATCGACGATCGTCACTGCGCTGTTGAGCTCCACATCCATGTCCGCGGATACGTCGATCACAGCCTTCATCACGTCAGAGAGCTTGCCGACGCCGGACGGCTCGATGATGATGCGGTCGGGGGCATATTTGGTCAGAACCTCTGCTAGGGACGCGCCAAAGTCGCCCACCAGAGAGCAGCAGATGCAGCCAGAGTTCATCTCACGAATCTCAACGCCCGCATCCTTCAAGAATCCGCCGTCAATGCCGATCTCGCCAAACTCGTTCTCGATCAGGACAACCTGCTCGCCATTAATCGCCTCTGCCAAAAGTTTCTTAATAAAAGTGGTCTTACCGGCTCCGAGGAAGCCGGAAATAATATCAATCTTTGTCATAGTATTATCCCTTCTTTCCAAAGGACATTTTGGCACAATCTATTGATAAAGTCAAGCCCACTTCCAGCAATGATCAAGCGGCCCGCTCCCATGCCCCAGGTCAAGACCGGAACGAAGTGCAGCCGTCAGGTACGTTTTCGCCTCTTGAATGCTCTCCTCCACCGAGCAGCCACGCGCAAGAAAACAGGCGATCGCAGACGAGAGCGTGCACCCCGTTCCGTGCGTGTTGGGATTGTGCACGCGCTTGCCGTAAAACCAATGCGCGCCGCCATTTGCCCACAAGACATCGTTCGCATCCGCAACCTGATGACCGCCCTTTACAAGAACCGCACCGCCAAACCGCTCCGAAATCCGTCTTGCGGCAACCTCCATCTCCTGCTCGTTTGAAATTTCCATTCCCGCAAGAATCCGCGCCTCCGGGATGTTCGGCGTGATCACGGTGACAAGTGGCAAGAGTTCTTCTGCAAGCATCTCCATCGCATCCTCTGCAAGCAGCCGGCTTCCGCTCGTCGCAACCATCACCGGATCCAAAACCACGTTTCTTGCCTCATATTGGCGAAGTTTCCGCGCGATCATGCGAATGTTTTCCCGCTCCGAGACCATACCGATCTTTACCGCATCCGGGAAAATGTCCTCAAACACACAGTCAAGCTGCTCACCCACAAACTCCTTTGGCACGGAGAAAATCCCCGAAACACCGCAGGTGTTCTGCGCCGTGAGTGCCGTGATCGCGCTCATCCCGTAGACGCCAAGCGCGGTCATTGTCTTTAAGTCCGCCTGAATCCCCGCGCCTCCGCTCGAATCCGATCCGGCGATGGTCAATGCCGTCTTTCTGGTGTGAAATTGCACCCACTGCCCGTCTGTGATCGCGTCAATCGTTCTTCTCAGGTCACGCACCGCCCCGGAAATGTCCGGCATGGCAAAAATCCCGGATACCACCGCCGCCCCGGCAATCCCCGTCCCTTCTAATTGAGAGAGATTCTCACGGTTGATTCCGCCGATTGCGACAACCGGAATCTTGACCTCCTGCGTGATGGCGCGAAGCGTTTCCCGGCTCATCGGGATCGCATCCATCTTTGTCGCGCTCCCAAAGACCGCGCCGCTTCCCAGGTAATCCGCGCCTGCAAGTTCTGCCGCCTTTGCCTGCTCCACCGTCTTTGCCGTGACGCCGATGATTGCGTCCTCGCCCAGAATCTGGCGCGCCTCCTTTGCGTCCATGTCGCCCTGCCCCAGATGCACACCTGCCGCTCCGATTGCAAGTGCCGCTTCTACATCATCGTTGACGATGAGAGGCACTCCAAATGCGTCTGTGACCGCCTTGAGTGCTTTTCCAATCGCAATCCGCTCCTCAGTTGAGGCATTCTTCTCGCGAAGCTGCACAAGCGTCACGCCTGCCTCAATCGCCTCCCGCACTACCTCCTCAAGCGGCCGCTCCTTGCACCAAGTGCGATCTGTCACCGCATACAGTCTTAGGTCAAATGTTTTCCTCACTCCGATACCTCCCCATCTTCTCGATCGTTTCATCCGTCAAGCCGCTCATGGCGTCCGTCAAGTACACGCCAAAACTGCTCGAACCGCCTCCCAACTCCTGCGTCTTTTTCTGTGCAAGCTCCCCGCAGATTCCAAATCCTGCCACTGCCCAGACGGCTGCCTGAAATCTCGCCTCAGCGCTTCCATCTGTACAGGCAAGAGCCGCCGCAAGGACGCCGTCCAGCATACAGCCGCTTCCCGTGATCGCCGCCATCATCGAACTTCCGTTTTGCACGCTCCACGTCTTTTTGCGGTCTGAGATGAGATCCTGCGCCCCGGTCGTCACCACAATGCAGTCAAACATCCGCGCCAAAGCTCTCGCCTGCGCCGCGCTGACTGCAAGCTGATCTCCGGAAAGGCGTTCGCTCTCTGCCGCGTCGATCGCGCAAGTTTCCCGCACTCCTGTTTTTGCCGATAAGTCAAAAAACGCACAGAGTGCGCGCACCTCGGAAGCATTTGCCCGAATCGCTGTGACGGGAACTGCTTTTAAGAGTCTCCCCGCAGCCTCTCTTCTTCTGGAAAAGGCCGCAACGCCGACGGGATCGAGCACAATGGGCGAGTGTTTTCCTGCCGCGCATTTTCCGGCGGCAAGCATCGCATCGAGAGCATTTTCCCCAAGCGTCCCCAGATTAAAGACCTCTGCCCGGCTCACGCGCGCCGCCTCCTCTGCCTCCAAGACGTGGTCTGCCATCACCGGGGAAGCCCCGGCGGCAAGCAGCATATTGGCGACTGCCCCCGCCGTCACATAGTTTGTGATACAATGCACTACCGGGTGTTCTGCTCGAATCCGTGCAAAAATCTCCTGCATCAGCGAACCTCCCGCATCATTCCGTTAAGCTGATAAAACGCACCACAGCGAACGAGTCCCGCAATCAGAATTGCCGCCATCACCGTTCCGCCCGCCGTGCTTACAAGAAACGGAACGACATAGGCAAAGAGAGCCGCTTCCCGCCCCATCAAGAGCACGGCGACCGGGTAGGCAAGGATCGCTCCAAGGATTCCCGTCCCAAAGACTTCTCCAAAGTACGCCGCACCAAGCCGTCCAAACTTCTGGTACAAAATTCCTGCAAGCAGCGCGCCGACCATGCTTCCAGGGAAAGCAAGCAGACTTCCTGTGCCCAGAAGATTTCGGATCAAGGACGTGACAAACGCCATCGCAACGCCGTATCCGGGGCCGAGAAATACTGCCGCCAAGACGTTGCACAGATGCTGAATCGGGAAGCATTTTGCCGCCCCAATCGGAATCGCAAAGCTGGAAAGAGATACGGCGACTGCTGCAAGCATCCCGCTGACCACCCATTTTTTTCGGTTCATCTTCATTTTCCCCCTTATCACTCGTCAAAGATGCTGACAATCTCGCCATCGAGAATCCGGTTCATGTTCTTGACCGCGCAAAAGTTTCCGCACATGGAGCAGGTGTCCTCTTTCTCCGGTTTTGCGGACGCGCGGTAATTTCTCGCCTTCTCTGGGTCAATCGCCAAAGAGAACATTTTCTCCCAGTCGAGCTTCTTTCTGGCTTCTCCCATCGCCCGATCCCAGTCCGACGCGCCTTTTACGCCTTTTGCAAGGTCTGCGGCGTGTGCGGCAATCTTTGCTGCGATGATTCCTTCTTTCACGTCCTGCTCATCCGGCAGGCGAAGGTGCTCCGCCGGAGTAACGTAGCAGAGAAATGCTGCCCCGGCACTGGCTGCGATCGCCCCGCCGATTGCCGCCGTGATGTGGTCGTATCCCGGTGCAATGTCGGTGACAAGCGGCCCCAGCACATAGAAGGGCGCGCCCTTGCAGATCGTCTTTTGAATTTGCATATTTGCCGCAATCTCGTTGAGAGCCATGTGTCCCGGTCCTTCCACGATCACCTGAACGCCCTTATCCCAGGCGCGCTGCGTCAGCTCGCCGAGCGTTACCAACTCTTCAATCTGGGAAATGTCTCCAGCATCCGCAAGACAGCCCGGACGGCAGGCGTCTCCCAAGCTGATCGTCACATCGTACTCCCGGCAGATCTCAAGCACCTCGTCATAATACTCGTAGAAGGGATTTTCCTGCCCCGTCATCTCCATCCACGCAAACATAATGGAACCGCCTCTTGAGACAATGTTCATCAAACGCTTATTTTTCTTGAAGCGTTTTGCAGTATTTCGGTTGATTCCGACGTGAATGGTCTGAAAATCGACGCCATCTTCTGCGTGCATCTTCACAATGTCGAGCCATTCCCGCGCCGTGATGTCCTTGAGTGCCTTGTGGTAATAGACCACCGCATCGTAGATCGGCACAGTTCCGATCATCGCCGGACATTTTGCAGTCAGCTTTCTGCGAAAGGTTCGCGTATCGCCAAACGAGCTCAAATCCATGATGGATTCCGCGCCCATTTCCACTGCATCCTGAACCTTGCGAAGTTCCATCTCAATGTCCTTGCAATCTCTGGACGTTCCGAGGTTGACGTTGATCTTTGTCTTTAACATCGAGCCCACGCCGTTCGGATCCAGGCTCTTATGCAGGCGGTTTGCGGGAATTGCCACTTTTCCGCTTGCCACAAGCTCCATCAGCTTACCTTCCTCCATCTGCTCTTTCTGCGCGACAAGTTTCATCTGTGTCGTCACGATTCCCTGTCTCGCCGCTTCCATCTGTGTCATATGGTTTCCTCCTCGTCGTTTGCAGTGCACTCCCCGCGGAGCGTCTTTTTGTTTCATAGAGCGCAATTTCCTATGGAATAGAATCCTGCTCACAGTTTCCTATGAAATAAAAAAACGGCATCCTGCGTAAGAATCTGACTCACACAGGACACCGTCTCGTATTCACGAACGAAAATCCTACTTGTTCTGCATCGAATCCCTACGTTGGCATTATCCAAATCAGGTCTAAAGGTCGAAGTTTGAGTACTTCCTCTCAGCCCGCCGCACGAGCTCCCTCACACTGCATATTTACTTGTTGTATCGGGGTCTTTCCCCGATGGCTCTGTTATATCACTCGTTGCCGGAAATGTCCAGGGGAATTTTGGAAATCTTTCGACTCCCAGATCACCTCAGCTCATTTGCCTCACAGATAAACTCCACCACCTGCGCCGGAACATCCGCCAGATAGGTGGGATCAAATGCTTCCAGCTCTTTGCGGTCGCGAAAGCCCCAGGTCACGCCCACGGTGTCCACTCCGGCAGCCTGCCCGGTCTGCATATCGGTGTTGGTGTCTCCAAAGTACAGGCACTCCTCGGCTCTCACACCGAGCTGGCGCATCGTCTCGTACACGCCGTCCGGCGCGGGTTTTCTCTTGATGCCTTCGCTCTCGCGCTCGCCATTTACCAGGTCAAAATATCCTTCCCCGAACACACCGTTTACGTTGTCCAGCGTGCGGGCATGGGGCTTGTTGGAGAGAACGGCAATCTTGATATTTTGCTCTTTTAAGAATGTCAATAACTCCGGGATTCCCTCGTAAGGCTCAACCTTGTACATACAAACATCCTTAAAGTACGCACTGTAACGCACCAGCGACTCCTCGTAATACGCGAGTTTCTCGTCGCCGCAGGCAATCAGCGCGCGCTCCATCAACTTTTTATAGCCGTCCCCGACATACGTTCTCGTCTCGTCCACCGAGATCTCGCGCAGTCCAAACGAGCCAAGCGTCAGGTTCACCGCTTTCTGGATGGCGTAGATGGAATTGACCAATGTTCCGTCCAGGTCAAAAATACAACATCTGTACATCAGAGCACCTCCTTAGAGTTTTGCTTCTTTCTTTGACATGAAATACAGGACGGCAAATCCGGCTGCCGTCGTAAATACGCTTGCAATCAGCTCCCAGCCGTTTGGAACTGCCGGGAAGAGTTCCGGAAGCGAACCGAACATAAAGCCCAGAATGATGAGGTATGTGGGCTGTGGATGACGCTCCATCAAAGATTCGAGCACCAACGCCGTCACAAAGATTCCGCCGACCACGCCGATTCCGAGCGGAATCAGGGGAAGAAAGTTCATCGCGGCAATATTTGCCATAATCCCCTCGTAAAGTCCCAGCATATAGAGCATCTGGGAGACGCTGATTCCGGGAAGCACCAGCCCGATCGCGATGATCACGCCGCCGACCAGCTGAAGCAGTATGCCGCTCACACTCATCGTATCCTGCGGCTCAAAGAGACCTTCCGGAAGCATCGCCAGTGCGAGTACCAGCACAATACCGAAAACGACATATAAGATCGTCTTTACATCGACTTTCTTGACGCCCGCCTCACGAAAGATCATCGGTACGCCGCCCGCAACCGCTCCCAGGAAAAAGAAGCGGGCAGGAATGTTAAAGGGACCTGCCAGAATGCCGCCGATCATGCGTGCAAACAGCACCATGCCGACGCCTGCGCCCAGCACAAACAGAAACAGGAATCGAAAGCACTTTGCCGGTTCCTTGAAAAATCCGCTGACGGAACTGATTAAGCGGTCGTAAACGCCCATGATCATCGCCATGGAGCCGCCGCTGACGCCCGGAACGGTCATCGTTCCACCGATCCAAAGTCCCTTTAACAGCGTGATAATACTGTCACGGTTCATTTCATTCTCCTTTTCTATAACATGACTCTTACGGTTTCCATCCCGTATTGCAAAAACAGTGCGATCTCCTCTGCCCCGATCCGCTCGCCCGGCATCACAATCGGAATTGCCGGGGGGCACGACACCGTGGGCGCGGCACAGATTACTCCGAGTGCCTCCCGCGTGGAAATGCTTTTCTGGACAGAGAGCATCGCCTCCCGGATGGAACAAACCTGCTCTGGTCTACTCTTTGGAAGCGGGGTGCGCGCCGAAACATCGTCCACTTTCCGACATTTCCCTGCAAGCAATCCGCGCTCTGCCCGCTCGTAATCCACGGGATCATTTTCCGGTGTAAACATCATCACCAGATAATCCTCGTCCGCAAACTCGCACTCTGCCATCGCCTCTCGACAGCTTGAAAGCAGCGTCTGCGCCTGTTTTGGCGCGTCCACAGTCAAACGGAGCGGGTCAGATTCCAAGATGGAAAAACCGGCCGTGCGAAGTCTCTCTTTTAACTGCTCCACGCGCCCGATCGCCTCTTTTAACGACTCCCAATACCCCGTTGCAAGATAGCGGTTGCAAAGATCCAGGGAGCTGAGCGTCAGATAC
>Cebus_capucinus_imitator_PRJNA485217_SSR047__coassemble_1061_pt1 | contig 31360 bp, 29 predicted proteins | sample Cebus_capucinus_imitator_PRJNA485217_SSR047__metabat2_high_PE_002 | metagenome-assembled genome bin Cebus_capucinus_imitator_PRJNA485217_SSR047 | reverse complement strand
CAATCCTTTCCAAGAAGGACGAGCTGATCTAAACCTGCTCGCCTGCGGCGGGTCGCCATAACGACACCATCCCACTTTCCAAGGAGGACATCATGCCCACGCATCAGACAAAAAACACCCGTGAATTTCTGCTCGATATGGTATGCGACATCGTCGGCAGCATCCTGTATGCCGTGGGCATCTATACCTTTGCAAAAGACGCAAACTTCGCGCCCGGCGGAATCTCCGGACTTGCCCTGATTATCAACCACCTCTGGGGACTCCCCATCGGCGTGATGAGTCTGGTGCTCAACGTTCCGTTTGTCCTGTTTTGCTGGAAGGTGGTCGGACGCACCTTTCTTCTGAAAACCGCCCGAACCATGGTGATCTCCACCTTTTTTCTGGACGTGATCTTTCCACGGCTGCCCGCCTACACGGGCAGTCCGTTTCTCTCTGCCCTCTATTCGGGCGTCTTTCTCGGCGCGGGACTTGCCATCATCTATATGCGTGGCTCCTCGACCGGCGGCACAGACTTTCTCACAATGACTATCAAAGCTCTCCATCCACACCTCTCCATCGGCGGCGTGACCATGGCGATTGATCTTCTCGTGATCGTGCTCGGCTGGCCGGTTTTTGGAAACGTGGACTCCGTGCTCTATGGTCTTGCGGCGACATTCGTCACCTCCGCCGTGATCGACAAGATCATGTACAACATGGGAGCCGGGAAACTCGCAATCATCATCACAAACCACGGCGACGAGGTCGCCCGCCACATCAGCGACGTCTGCGGGCGAGGTTCTACCTCCATCCGCGCCATGGGAACGTACACAAAGGAAAACCGCGACATTCTCCTTTGCGCCTGCTCCAAATCCGAGGCCTACAAAGTCCGCCAAGCCGCCTATGAAGTCGAGGAGGAGGCATTTGTCATGATCTTAGAGACGAGCGAGGTGTTCGGGGAAGGCTTCTCAAAAATATAAGATTTCCCGCGAAACGGAACTTGAATCCTAAGTTCTTTGAGCGACTTTGGAACGTGCGGTTCGTGGCGCAGCCCGTCTTTTTGTGTGGGGTCTGGAATGATTCCCGCGATGCACTCGATCAAAACCGAAATCGGCGCGCTCGCCCAGGGGTGACAAAGGCTGGTATTCCACTTTTGATCCTTGCCCCATGCCTCAAAGCAGGCACTCGCGCCTTCCCGAACCATCTGCATCCACCCGTGCTCACTCTCATTGACAAGGAGTTGATATACCGCGTCAAACCGCCCGACTCTTGCAAGCCCCTTGAGCATAAAATAGCTTGCAAACACGCCGCAGCAAAATCCTTTTTCCACAAGAAAATCCGCAATTTTTTCTTCTTTTTCTCTCGGCAGTAATCCAAAGTAGAGCGCGTAGAGATTGGAGTGGAGCGCGCTGTGATTGCTCGTCTTGCTGTCTGCCAAAAGCCCGCTCTCTTTGCGGTAAAATGCCTCGATGTAAGCATTTGCCAGCATTTCCCAGTTCATACTCTCCTTCATCCCAAGAATCGCCTCAATCTCGCCAAGCGTCTTTGCTGCGCCTACAAAGAGCGCGTTGACCACGTTGTGGCATCCCGGCGCGACGACCGGGCGGCTGAGCGTAAAGTCGTAGTTGTCCCTGAGATTTTCCGGCCAGTCCACAAGATTCCACTTGTCTGCAACCTGGTAGAGCAGCCCGTCCTCTCCCTGATATTTGGAAAAATGTTCCAGAATCCCCTTTGCGACCGGATACATTTCCCGCAAGAACGAGCGGTCTCCCGTAAAACGATAGTCGAGCAGCAAAAGTTGTGACCAGAGCAGGGAAAAATCCGCGACTTCCTGCATAAATGAGCCGGGCGCGACGCCCATCAGCCCCGGACAGATCGCGCTTGTCTGGGCAAATTGGCGGATGCACTTTCTGAGCATCTCAGTCGATCCGGTCAGCCACACCTGTGCGTTTGCCGTCACAATCGCATCGCCAAGATACTGCCCTTTCTCGCGCGTCGGGCAGTCGATGTAGCCTTCCTGCGTCCCGCACTTGACCGCCTGCTTGCAGATCGCAAAGATCGCCTCCAACCGCTTGTCACTGCTTTTTACGGTGCAGAGCGATTCATCCATCGGATAATGACGGACAAATGCGCGCACATTGATCAATTTCGCGCCGTTTTGCGGGATGAGTTTTGCGTAGCGAAATCCCTTGTAGTCATACGGCTCCAGCTTACACCGCTTGCCGTTTAGCGTCCATCGCTCCTCATAATCGCAATTACAGCGAAGCTGCCAGCGCACATTTCCGGACTCATCGAGTTCCTCGCCGCAACGAATCACGATCTGACTTCCCTTCTCGCCCTCTGCCTCCACCAGGAGCGCGCCCGTGATCTCCTCCCCCATGTCCACGAACCACCCATCGGCATCTTTTTGGATTTTCACAGGCTCTTTTTCGTAACAGGAAAGCTGCGCCGTCGGCTGCAAAGTGAGCGTGTAATCCGCAAATGGAGCCGGAAGCATTTGCCCCCAATCCCCATCGTCAAATCCGGGCTGATTCCACTTCTCGTCCCAGAGGTTACTGTCAAAATCTTCCAGATATTGCGTCTCGTATCCGATCGTTTTTCCGGAAAATGCGTGCGATATTTGATAGTTCCAGGTCAAATCCTGCCAGCCATGTTCGTCTGCCGCAATCCACGCAGCAACTCCAAAACGCCCATCCGCACTGTTTGTGACGCGGTTTACAAGCCCTTGATAATAGAGGTGGACTGCAAGAACATTTTCCTCTGCTTTTAAGTAGGGGGTTATATCAATCTCGTTGTAATAATAATGTTCGGGATAAGCCGGGGCAGGTCCCAGAGTCACGAATGTGCCATTGACGTAAAGTTTATACGAATCGTCCGCGCTCAGACGAAGGATCGCGCGCTGGTTGTTATCGGGTCTTTTCAGATATGCCCGCGCCAGGACGTGAAGATTTTTGATCGGTTCCGGTGCAATCTCGCAGGAATCGTTTTCTTTGTGGTACATATTTTGCGGTCTGCGATTTGCAAACTCCGGGATCGTGTACCAAGTCGGTATAAACGTATAGTCGGTCATAGGAATCACTCCTCCTCAAGTATACTTGATGCAATCTCCCCCAGTATAACACAAGTTGCAAAAAAAGAATGTACAAAAAACAGTTGCAGGCGTATACTTGGGAAAGTTCATATTCGGAGGTATTTTTATGAAACGATTTGGAAAATGTCTCTCGCTCTTTGCTGCGGCAGCTCTCGCACTCTCTCTTTGCGCCTGCTCTGCAAGGAACAGTTCCGACAACAAGTTAATCTTAGATGGGCACAAGTTTCAGATTGGGCAGTCCACCATCGAAGCTCTCACGCAGAGCGGATTGACGATGGAGGTTGACGCAGATCCAGAGATGTCCGTTCCCGCAGGCACGCTGATTGACCACGCCATCACCTTCACAAAGGCAGGCGTCCCGGCAGCCAGTGCAGTCGCTGCAAATCCCACCAAGATGCCGCTTCCGCTCTCCCAGTGCCGCATCTACAAGCTCACCGGCTACTATCAGGCAGACGGGAAGGAAGGAGCCTGCCAGGTGATTCTCGGCGGCACGGATTTTAAGGGATATAACCGAGAGCAGGTTGAAAAGGCGATGGGAACGCCTGATAATCTTGAGGAAAATGGCGATATTTCCACGCTTAATCCCTTCTCTTACGATGGTTCCAACTATGAGGTGCTCTTCTCGTTTGATGAAAATGGAATCGTCACCCAGGTCGAGCTGGATCGGACGGGCTACACCTCCGGGCAATAAGGCAAAAGACGAGTGCCGCAGCGGTGCTTGCAAATGTCGCGGCGACAGACGGCCCGACAATCGCCGTCGAAGCCGCGCTCTTATACTGTGCCCGGTACGCGATCATGTTGACCGGAATGAGTTGAAGCGAAGAAATATTGAGAATCAGAAAGGTACACATCGCGCGGCTGGCTCGCCTCACCTGATCGGGTGTATATCCCAGCCGTTTTGCTTCGAGCTTTTTTAACTCCTGCATGGCGCAAAGACCTGCCGGGGTTGCCGCCCAGCCAAGCCCAAGAACATTTGCAATGAGATTCACGCAGATCTGGCGGCTCGCCTCGCTCTCTCTCGGAACATCAGGAAATAAGAGACGCATCAAGCCGCCCATCCGTTTTGCAAGGTTCTCAATCAATCCCGCACGCTTTCCGATCTCAAGGATTCCCGTCCAGAAGCTCATCACGCCCAGCATGGCAATCGCAAGAGAAACCGCCTCACCAGCCGCATCCAGCGCGCCCTGCGTCAATGCCCCAAGATTTCCCTGCACCATCGCCCACACCACGGAGGTAAGAATCATTCCTGACCAAAGGTAATTGAGCACCGTGACATCCTCATTTTCATCTTTTTATCATTAATATGCCAAGAACCACACGTTCATGTGCGCTTCTTTCAAAAGTGGAATCGTATATTTTTTCCAAAAACACCTTGACTTTACGAAGAACTCTTGGTATTATTGACACAACAGAATACGGACGTCAACATACAAATGAGGATTGTTACTGTTCGGCAGGCAAAACCAGGTTTGTGAACGAGTTTTTTTAGAATGCAATGCTGTGCATTTTGGGATGCTCTTTCTCAAATGTGGTTTTTTTATTGTGATAAACACCGGGGGACGCGCATGAAAATCGCACGAATTATCAACAACAATGTGGTAAGCACCACAGACAGCGAAGGAGCTGAAATCGTCGCAATGGGGCGCGGTATTGGATTTCGTGCAAAGGAAGGCGATTCCATTGATCCGAATAAGGTTGAAAAGATCTTTCGCCTGGAAAGTCAAAATTCCATGGATCAGTTCAAAGAACTCCTCGCAAAACTTCCCATGGAACACATTGAAGTGTCTGTTGAAATCATAAGTTATGCAAAGAAGGTGATGAACCGCTCACTCAATCCCAATGTGTATGTCACGCTGACCGACCACATCGACTTTGCAATCAAGCGATGCAAACGGCAAATGATGTTTCCCAATCCGCTGCTTCGAGAAATTCGCAATTTCTACCGCGAAGAATATCTAATCGGAGAATATGCCATCGCATTGATTGAGAGAAAGCTGGGCATCAAATTTCCTCCAGATGAAGCTGCCTCGATTGCCCTTCACATCGTGAATGCAGAATTTGGCTCTCCAATGGGCGAGACGATCCGCCTGACGAACCTGATGCAGCAGATTCTTCAACTGGTGCAGGAAACATTTGCATTAGAATACGATAAGGATTCGCTCAACTACGAACGTTTTACTACTCATTTACGTTTTCTTGCACAGCAAGTGATCTCTGGAGAGCTTCAAAAAGAGGACGAAGAGGAACTTCAGCAAGTACTCCTTCGTCTATGTCCAGAAGAATTTTCTTGCAGCCAAAAAATCGCCCAGATGATTCAGCTGCAACACGGACATCGTATCTCTGGTGCAGAGATCTGCGATCTTGCCCTACATATTCGTAGAATCCGAAACCATGGATAGAGAAAGGAACGCCTATGTTTAATTTATTTAAGAAAATGATGGAACCAAAGAAATCAGAACCAGTTGTTTTGCTCGCTCCGGTAAGTGGAGAACTCGTTCCCATGCACAGCGTCAATGACCCGACTTTCAGCCAGGAAATTCTCGGAAAAGGAGCAGCAATCTCTCCTTCTCTCGGAACACTGGTCGCTCCGGCAGATGCAACGGTTAGTATGGTTTTTGATACCTTGCACGCAGTCAGCCTTCAGACTCAAAACGGTGCGGAAGTGATTCTTCACATTGGTCTGGACACCGTGCAGTTAAATGGAAAACATTTTACCGCGTGTGTCAAAACCGGGGATTCGGTAAAAGCAGGCGACCCGCTCATTCAATTTGATATTGCAAAAATTTCTGAGGATGGATATGACACCACGGTTCTCATGATTGTATGCAATACACCAAACTTTCCGGGGATTTCCTGCAATGAGAGCGGTTCCTGCCAGGCAGGAGTCACTCCAGTGATCCAACTCTCGTAAATAAGAACGCTTACATTCCGTAAGTGTTCGAAAAATAGAAAGGGGTAAAACTATATGAAGTACTTACAAAAACTGGGCAAAGCCCTGATGCTTCCGGTGGCGTGTCTGCCCATCTGCGGCATCCTGATGGGGATCGGTTACTGGCTCTGCCCCTCCACCATGCAAGGTGGAGACGTCAACGGTCTGCTTCAGCAGATTGGATTTTTGCTGGTAAAAGCCGGCGGCGCGTTGATTGACAACATGGCAATCCTCTTTGTCATCGGCGTTGGCGTCGGACTATCCGAAGGCAACGACGGAACCGGCGGTCTGGCAGCTCTTGCTTCCTGGCTGATGATTACTTCCCTGCTCTCAACCGGAGTTGTGACCACAATCATGCCTTCCGTAGCAGAGAACGAGCAAAGTATGCTGGCTTTCCAGAAAATTGCAAACCCGTTTATCGGTATTCTCTCTGGTGTGATTGGTTCTACCTGTTACAACCGCTTTAAGTCCACAAGGCTTCCGGATTGGCTCTCTTTCTTCAGCGGCAAACGCTGTGTTACCATCATTGCCGGTGTAGTTGCCATCATTACATCCGTTGTCTTACTGTTTGCATGGCCCGTTGTCTTTGGTGCATTGATCGCACTGGGAAATGCAATCGCAGGTATGGGCGCAGTTGGAGCAGGCATATACGCATTCTTAAACCGCTTGCTGATTCCGACCGGTCTGCATCATGCATTGAACAATGTATTCTGGTTCGATACCATCGGACTGGGCGATTTGAGTCACTTCTGGAACGGTGAAACCTCTGCGGATGTGTCTTGGAGTCTTGGAATGTATATGTCCGGCTTCTTCCCCTGCATGATGTTTGGTATTCCTGGCGCAGCCCTGGCAATGGTTCAGACTGCAAAGCCCGGAAAGCGCAAAGTTGCCATCGGTCTCGTAGTATCCGCAGCAATCAGCGCATTTGTATGTGGCGTTACCGAGCCGTTTGAGTTTGGTTTTATGTTCTTAGCTCCCGGCCTGTATCTGATTTACGCTGTTTTATACGGAATTTTCACTACCATCACCACGTTAGTTGGCTTCCGTGCTGGATTTAGTTTCTCCGCTGGAGCAACCGATCTTCTGTTCTCCGCATCCCTTCCCGCAGCGCAGAAGACTTGGATGATTATTCCGCTTGGTATTGCTGCATTTGTGGTATTCTATGTCGTCTTCCGCTTCGCGATCGTGAAGTTTGACTTAAAGACTCCCGGACGTGAAGATGATGATTCCGATGCAGAGATGTCGGCAGTTCTTGCAAATAACGACTTTACTCAGGTTGCACGCGTTGTCCTGGAAGGTCTTGGCGGAAAGCAAAACGTGAAATCGTTAGACAACTGCATCACCCGTCTTCGTCTGGAAGTAAATGATTACACACAGGTTGATGAGAAAAAGATCAAATCCGCCGGTGTTGCCGGAATCATTCGCCCCAGCAAAACCTCCGTACAGGTCATCATTGGACCGCAAGTACAGTTTGTCGCAGATGAAATGCACAAGTTGCTTCGATAAAGCAAGCGAATCGCCCGTCGGTTTTTTCTGACGGGCGTTTTTTTGAGTAACTTTTTATTTTCTCATGCGTCACACTGATACCACAGTTCCGCAAGTCCCAATCTTGCGACTTCTCCTTTTCGGAAGCCGACCTCCTCGTAAGTCCCGACAATCGAATCGTCGAGCAGTCCTCTCGTCAAGTCCAGATAGTCTTTTACGATCTGTTTTTCAATCGTCACCCCATCGTGTCCAATCGCCAAGCAGTCATATGACGCGCTCTTTTCCCAGATTTTTTTGACGGTCTGATGGAAAATGCGAATCAAACGCCTGTCGTTAACCGGCTGGCGCATCAGGATAATGCTTTTGTTCACCGTATCTCCGCTAAAGAGAATCCGGTTCTTCTCATCAAGAAAGCAGACGCTTCCGTCGCTGTGCCCAGGGGTGTGTAAAACTTCGAGCACACGCCCGCCAAGATCGATCATTTGCCCGTCAACGAGTTCTCTTGTGTGCGAGAGCTTGATTGCTTCTGGTTCCGGCTCCGGGACGAGAGAAAGCATCGCCTCTTGATGTCCTTCGCCCGGAAAGCGAATCGGGCCGCGCGTCTGAACGTATCCTGTCCGAAACGCGTTGTTGCAGGGAAATGATTCCTCAAATGCGCGATCCGCGGGGTGCAAATAGACGGGCGTATCCTGCGAGAACCGGTAAAGACCGCCGATGTGGTCGGCGTGTCCGTGCGTGAGAAGGATCTCAATCGGCTTGTCCGTCAAGGTGCGTGCCAAGGATGCGATGTCGCCAAGCCCACAGCCCGTGTCAATCAACGCCGCATACATTTCTCCCTCTGCCAAGAATGCGTTGACGAGCCGAAATTCACTGATGCACCACGTTTTTGGCGCGATCTGCGTCACTTCCTGCTGTAATTTCCCCATCATTTCTTTCCTCCCTTTAGCAGTTTTTCTTCTTCCTTCTCGCTTCTGCGGTGCAATTCCTCACTGACCTCCCGCATCTGCTGGTCATTGATGTTGTAGATCAACTTATAGCAAACAAATACCAAAAGACACCCGATCATTGGCCAGAATCCGCCAAACAGCTTAATCCGCTCTGCAACGCCTGCCAGCTGATTCATGGAACCTGCCGCCGGATCATAGCCAATCGCCTCAAGCACCAGTGCGATCAGGGACGTGGAAGCACTCGCGGCAAAGAACACGATGAACGTGATCGTCGCATAGACCGTTCCGTCATTTCTCTGCCCCGTCAGATATGCCTGATAATCTACCGCGTCCGCGATCAAACTCCAGAGCAGGAGTCCCTGGCAGGCGGTGCACAGACTGGCAATCACCTGACAACCGATCCAGGTCACGGGAGTCATCGGAAGCAGAGCCGTCGCTCCGTAGCAAATCGCAGCTCCGAGCACCGGCCAGGTAATCAAGTTTTTCTTTCCGAAGTGCTTAACGAGCGGCTTTAAGAAAACCATTCCGATCAGCATCGGAACCATACTCACCAGGCTGGAAAATGCAAGCATCGTGGTATCCTGAAAATAGACCATAAATACATACTGGTTTGTGGTGCTGACCGGCTGCGTAAACAGCTTTGCAACCACATAGGAGAGCACGACGGCAATCATCACGCGGTTTTTCAGGAAACTTTTTGCCACTTCCAGATAATTGACCTTCTCGCCGCCCGCACCAAGCTGATCGTTTACCGTGACGAGAACGCGCTCACGAACGAGTGCATGGGTAAGAAGCAGACAGACGGTGCAAAAGATTCCCAGCACAATCGAAAGCACGATAAAGCGGCTGGCAATCGGATCGTTGTTGGCGTCAAACAGAAGGAGCGGTGCGATCGTCGTCGTGCCGATATTTGCCGCAAAACTTCCGATCGAGCGGAAGTTGGAAAGCTCCGTGCGCTCGACTTGGTTTGTCGTGATGATGTTGCTCATCGCACCGTAGGGCACGTTGATAAAAGTTCCCACGATTCCCCAGATAAAGTAAATCACCAACACCCACGCAACTTTGAGTGCGTATGGCATCACCGCCATGTTGAAGAACATAATCACGCTGAAAATCGCATACGGAATTGCAAACCATTTCAGCCACGGCTTCATTTTCCCGGTTCGGCTCGCCGCGCGCTTGTCACAGGTTCGCCCGATAAAGGTATCGTTAAACGCATCGAGTGCTTTACAGATGAAAATGATTCCGGCAAAGTGCGTCGCCATGATCCCCATCACGTTGACACAAAACAGCATGAAGTAACTGTTTACAAGCACTTGCAGGCTGTTGAATCCCAAATCCCCAAGCATATATCCGATCTTGTCTTTGATGCCGAATTTCGGCGCGTTTTTCACGTTTTGCACATATTCTTCATTCAGCGAAACGTTTGTGTTTGCCCCCATAATCCTTCTTCCTTTCTCTGCGAATGCGCGTAGGCATCGCAATTTGCCTGTAAAATGATTCTCGGTACAATGTCCCACTGTCTGGGCAGTGGCTCATTCTTCACAAGGCAAGCAAACATCTTCTCCAGCGCGTGGTATCCGATGCAGAAAGGGCGTTTGTCGATCACGGCATCGAGCATTTCCCGATTGAGAGCGGCTCGGCTCTCGTCAAAAAGCTCACTTCCAATCGCCGCAGTCGGGCGCGATTGCAGCCGTTCGAGTGCCTTTAGGTAGATCACACTGTTTCTCGCACTCGTCATGTAGACGCCGTCGGCATTTTCCAGGCTCTTTAAGACCTGATCGTCGAGCTTTGGCATATCGACGCGCAGGAAAATCTGCTCCACCGTAAGATCCGGGCGTGACGCTTCCAGTCGTTTTACGAATGCCTGTGCGTTCTGATCCGCCTCTTGCAGATTCTGAGCAAGCACCGTCACCTTTCCCGCGCCGCGCAGCATCTTTTCCATCATATTTCCCGCGATCTGCCCCGCCATCTCCTGATCCGGGCATACACAGCACGCCCCCTCAATCGCCACGCTGTCTTTTTCCAACATGACGACCGGAATCCGTTTTCCCAGAAGATAGTTGATCTTTGCCGCTGTCTTTGCAGACGGGTCAATGTCGTAGATCACCACGCCGTCGTAGGCAACGGGGCGTTCCTGACAAATGTCGTGCAGGATTTTCCCAACATCCTCCTCACTCTGGCTGTAATATTCCTGAAACACGATGTTGAACTTGCTGATCTGACGGCGAAATTCCAGATAACCGTCCAGCATGGATTGCAAGTACCAAGCATATCCCCAGCCGTTTGCCGGAAAGATCAGCGCGATGTGCAGCGTGTGCTTTCGGATGGACGACGCCGCGTAATTTACGGTATATCCCTGTTCTTTTGCAATGTGAAGAATCTTTTCTTTGATTGGTTGGCTGTATCCCCCTTTCCCGTTTAACACGCGATGAACCGTTGTAATCGAAACCCCCGCCAGTTCTGCGATCTGTTTTAGCGTTACATTTTCCTCTGTCATAATCACACCTCATTTGATTGTCGGCCGACTGGAACGTTTTCGTTTATTTTTTCGTAGTTTTTACTTAAACATTTGCGTAAACGTTCACTCAAATTCTGTGTATGGGATTATAGGGATTTTGCGTGGGATTGTAAATGGAGAAAGCTCACAATCCGGAGGCGGATTTTTTGTGGAATATTTTTGTCAAAAATCTTACAAAGTCTTACCATTTTCTTACTTGCATTGACCTTAGACTTACTCCAAGGTTTATAGTAAACGCAACAGCAGAAAGGAGTGAATGGAATGAAGAAACAGATGAAAATGCTTTTGGTTCCAACGGCAGCAGCCGCGTTTTCAATCGGCGCAGCCACCGTATCGTTCGCGGCAACAGGCTGGACACAGGTCGGCAATGATTGGGTCTATCTGGACTCGGACGGAAACCGCGTCACGGATGCGTTTCGCAAGTCCGGAAACAACTGGTACTACCTCGGAGAGGACGGCTTGATGGTTCGCAGCTCCATCGTGGAGGACGGGGACAATTATTATTACGTCAACTCTGCCGGAGCGATGGTCAGCAACGAATGGCGCGAAGTTACGAATGAAGACCCGGACGAGGGCGAGCCGGAGACATGGTGGTTCTATCTCCAGTCAAACGGCAAGGCAGTAAAGCGTTCCTCCAGCGGAAACGTGCGTATCTCTACCTTGCCCACCTCAACCGGCGACGCGAAGTTTATCTTTGACGAGGAAGGTCATATGCTCTCCGGCTGGATCAGTGAGGACGGGGAAATGCTTACGGATGACGATGCATGGAAAGAAGGCGTTTACTATGCGGACGCCAATTCCAGCGGTCGGCTTGCCGTGAATACCTGGAAATATCTGGAAGCTGAAGATGACAACGAGAACCGCGATGGAGACGGTTATTGGTTCTGGTTCCAGGCAAACGGCAAAAAGATTGCGGACAAAGACAGCAAGAAGATCAACGGGCGCAAGTATCGGTTTGATGAGAACGGCGCAGCACATTTTGACTGGTGGTCTACCCCCGGAAATGCAGTCTCCAGCGGCTCCAATATGTACTACAATACGGAAGATCAGGCGTGGCTTGCAACCGGATGGTTCCACACCGTTCCAAGCGAGGAAGTCGATCCGGAAGCACACAATGACGATGAGGCGTATTGGTTCTACGCAGATTCCAACGGCGAGCTTTATCAGGCAGAGATTCGCTCCGTCAATGGTCAGAAATATGGCTTTGATGTAAACGGCGAGATGCTCTATGGTCTGTATAAGATCACGTTTGATACGGACGGAAAGACAATCCTGGAAGCCGAAAAAATTGAGACGGTCGATGATATTCCGGATGCAGATGAAAATGTTTCGGTCTACTACTTTGGCGACTCCCCCAAGGAAGGCGTTATGAAGACAGGAACTGCAACCATCGACATTGACGGTGAAAAATATCATTATAGTTTCCGTACTTCCGGAAGCGAAAAGGGTGCAGGTCTTGACAAGATCGACAAGGATTCCATCTACATCAAGGGTCGCCGACTGGAAGCAGAAGAAGGTTCCAAGTACGAGCCGATCGAGTACGACGGCAAGGAGTATCTGGTCAGCACTTCTGGAAAAATTATGAAAAATAAGACCAATATCAAAGATGCCGACGATACCTACTATTGCACCGATAAAAATGGCGTCATCACTTATCAGGGCGCAGAGAAGAAATAAATAACTCGCCAAAAATCTCTCCCAAAGGTTTCCTTACACTCTCCGCCTTTGGGAGAATTTTTTCTCCCTTGACAACTCCCCACCCCAATGCGTTATAATGTTGGTGTATGGTCATTTCGCAGCCGCGGAATGCGGGGTGAGCCAAAATGGAATCAATTAACGTATTTATTTTAAGAAACGGGGTTTTATTATGAAGCAGCTGAGAGGATTCATGCTGCGTTTGAAAGACGAAATTCAGTCAACATTTACTTTAAAAAAGGTCGTCCCAATTATTCTGGGAACTGCAATCACTTCTTTTGGAATTTACAATGTTCACCGACAGGCAGGAATCACCGAGGGCGGAATCCTGGGATTGCTTTTGCTGTGCAATCACTGGTTTGGAATTCCTTCCTCCATCTTGTCCCCTCTCCTAGACGGGATCAGCTACCTGTTTGGCTATAAGTACCTTGGCAAAGAATTCTTAAAGAGCTCCATACTGGCAACAGCCAGCTTGGCTTTCTTTTATTTTATCTGGGAAATGTTCCCGCCGCTGCTTCCCAGCACCGCCGATATGCCCCTTGTGGCAGCGGTTGCGGGCGGATGCTTTATCGGAATCGGCTGCGGTCTTGTCGTGCGCCAAGGAGCTTCCTGCGGCGGAGACGACGCACTCGCGCTTGTGATTTCAAGCCGGACGCCACTCAAGATCTCCCAGGCATATCTGTTCACGGACATCACGGTCTTGGCTCTTTCGCTCTCCTACCTGCCCGTGAAGAAGCTCTTCTTCTCCCTGATCACGGTGACGATCTCTTCTTATCTGATCGACGTTGTGACTACCTTCGGAAAGAAAGAGGCAACCGCAGAATGTGCGGCTGCCGAAGAGTAATTTTTCATATCCATTAGCCGGAAACCTTCCTCTCCGCGGGAGGAAAGTTGCGGCTTGCAATCACGTCCTCACCGTTTAGTGGCAAGTAAAGCTCCACATAATATTTCTCAACATTTCCCCGAAAAAACGTAATCATGTTGTTGGCGTAGAGTTTCTTTCCCGGAACAAGTCCATGCGATTTCGCCCATTCTGCCATCGCCAGATAGCAGCCCACCCCCGGAATCGGCTCAGAAAGTTCCACTAGCTGATAAACGCACGTTGGACAGGCAATCGGTGGCGCAGTGTTTCGGTCAATCGGACGCATCAGGCACGATTCCAACCGCTCATAAAAGATGAGTTTTGTCTTGCCCGGAAGCAACATTTGACTCTCCTCATCAAAAAAAAGCTCGTTATAAAAGTACGTCATATCCAGCCCGTTTTCCTGATTTGCCATTGCAAACCACGCGCTCAGTCCATCCGCAAGAGAGGGCGACTCCCCCATCAAATATCCGCTCGGAAATGTTTGCACCGAACAGCCTTGCTCCATCCGCATCTCAAGCGTATCCAGATCATGCTCCACAAGACGCAATCTTCGCAGTGCCATCTGATGGCGTTGCAATGCACGCGTTTCCTGCTCCATCCGCTGCCTGATTCGCGCTCGAAGCTCTCCGACTTCCCCGCCCTGCTCGCTCATCATCTCCTCAATATCATCCAAACTTGCATTCATTCGGCGATGGTACGCGATATTCATCAAGCGGTATAAATCTTTCTCTGAATAGTATCGGTAGCCATTCTCTTTCTTTTTGGCATGAATGACACCTTTTTTCTCATAAAAACGCAGACCGTCCGCACTCATGCCGACAATCCGCGCCATATCTCCAATGCGGTATTCCCGCTCTCCCATTCTAATCCGCCTCTTCCGTATCTTTGTTCCAGATCATCATACTGAAAATGCGGATATTTTTCAATTACCTGCCCAATATTGCAAGAAAGATGTAAGAATCTTGACGCTTTCCCAAAACACAAATTCCTTGCTCTTTTGCCGTCTGTCTCGTATAATTGAGGAAGAAAGTACGCAAGTTAATGCTATTCCCCCACCAACTCTGCCATCACCTCGTCCACGCGTTCTATGTGGTCGGCGCGGAAGGCGTTGCTGCCGCAAAAGAGAAGCGCCTGCGCCAGATCGCCTTTGGCGGCGTTGACGAGTGCCTGCGTGATGCAATACGGGATCTTTGCGATGTCGCAGCGTTCCAGACAGCGGTAACAGTGGCGGATTGCCGGGCGGTCGCCGCGACTGACAGCTTCCAAAAATTGGTTGCGAATCGCTCTTCCGGGCATTCCGACCGGACTCTTTGTGATGACAATGTCCTCTTTCTTCGCCGCAAGATACGCCTCTTTATAGGCGAGCGGCGCGTCGCACTCCTGCGTCGTCACAAACCGCGTCGCAACCTGAACCGCATCCGCGCCGAGCGAGAGCTGATGAAGCACGTCCTCGTGCGTGTAGACGCCGCCCGCAATCGCAACCGGGATGTGGCGGTGATACTTTTGGCCGTACTGCTCCACAACCTTTAAGATCGCGCCGATCTCCTCATCGTAGACGTCCTTTCGGTACGTCTTTTCCACATCTTCCGTGTCCGCGCCGTACTCCGTCAACTGTTCTCTGGAAAATCCCAGATGCCCGCCTGCAAGCGGTCCCTCAATTACAACAAGATCCGGTGCTGTCTGGTACTTGCGATCCCAGAGGCGGCAGATCACGGACGCTGCCTTTGCCGTGGAGACGATGGGAGCGAGTTTTGTCAGGCGTTTCGGGATCTGTCCCAGCTCCTCGTAAGCCTCTCTTGCAAACTCCGGGAGTGAGACCGGAAGTCCCGCGCCGGAGATGATGATGTCCGCGCCTGCCTTGATCGCTTCCTTCACCTGCTCCTTGTACTGGTTCGTGGCAACCATGATGTTAAATCCAACCGCACCGCCCTGCGCCAGTTCTCTTGCCTTTGCAAGCTCCTTTCGGATCGCGCGAAGATTCGCCTGTTCCGGCTGTTTGGCAAAATCTTCCTCCGTAAATCCGATCTGCGCCGCCGAGATGATCCCCAGTCCCCCGGCTTTTGCAACCGCACCCGCAAGACGGTGCAGGCTGATTCCAACACCCATTCCACCCTGAATCACAGGCTTTTCCACAGTCAAATCCCCGATTGTCAATGATTTCAACATAATTACATTCTCCTAAAACGATCGTAGCGCGACGTTGCAATCTCTGCGCCGTCCATCTTGCTCATACGCTCGAAAAATTCTTCCATGTATTCCTCCAGAATCGCTGCAAGACGTGGAAGAGTCTCTCTGCTCGCAGGTTCTTTTTCCGGAATCACACGCTCAATCAGATTCAGCTGCTTTAAGTCCGCCGCCGTCATCTTCATCACCTGCGCGGCTTCCGGTGCTTTCTTGCTGTCCTTATAGAGAATCGACGCAAATCCTTCGGGCGAGAGAATCGAATAGACCGAATTTTCCAGCATCCAGACCTCGTTCGCTACTGCGACAGCCAGCGCGCCGCCGCTTCCGCCCTCTCCGATCACGACAGAGAGCACCGGAACCTTCAGATCCGACATCTCAAACAGGCTGCGGGCAATCGCCTCGCCCTGCCCGCGCTCCTCGGCCTCCAGACCGCAGAACGCGCCGGGGGTGTCCACAAAGCAGATGATCGGGCGGTGGAACACTTCCGCCTGCTTCATCAAGCGCAACGCCTTTCGGTATCCTTCCGGGGAAGGCATTCCGAAGTTTCTGCGGATATTTTCCTTTGTCGTCTTGCCCTTTTGCTGTCCGATCACCGTCACCGGCATCCCGCGAAACGACGCGATTCCGCCGACAATCGCCCCATCGTCGCCAAAGTAGCGGTCGCCGTGAAACTCCGTGAAGTCCTCAAACAGTTCCTCGATGTAGTCGAGTGCCGTCGGGCGGTCTGCCTTTCTGGAAAGCAGCACCGTATCCCAGACAGACTTCTTTTCATCCGGAGTCTGGCTTTCTGTCTTCTGGGAAATGCTCTTGTCACCGACATTTGCGCGCTCTATCGAAGCGTTTTTATGCAAGCGAAGAATCCGGGCAATCACCTCTTTTTGCTCTTCTCTTGGCACAATCTTATCCACAAAACCGTGCGCCAGGAGAAACTCCGCGCGCTGGAAGCCTTCCGGCAGCTTCTGACCGATCGTCTGCTCAATCACACGCGGCCCGGCAAATCCGATCAGCGCGTTTGGCTCTGCAAGAATGATGTCGCCAAGCATCGCAAAACTCGCCGTCACGCCCCCGGTCGTCGGGTCAGTCAAAACACTGATATAGAGCTGTCCTGCCTCGTGATGGCGTTTTAATGCCGCCGAGGTCTTTGCCATCTGCATCAGAGAGACGAGTCCTTCCTGCATTCTCGCGCCGCCGGAGCAGGCAAAGATGATGACCGGAAGCTGTTCTCTCGTCGCGTGCTCCACGGCACAGGTGATCTTCTCCCCAACCACTTTTCCCATGCTGCTCATAATAAAGCGGGCGTCGCAGACTGCGATCACGGCATCATTTCCGCCAATGCTGCATTTTCCTGTGACTACCGCCTCGTTTAAGCCGGTCTTTTCCCGCATGGCGAGTACCTTCTTCTCGTATCCCGGAAAATCCAGGGGATTGGAAAAGTCCATCTCCTGATTCCACTCCTCGAAAGTTCCCGCATCCGCGATCATCTCCACGCGCCGATACGCGTGAATCCGGAAGTATCCGCCGCACTTGGGGCAGACGTATTGGTTATTCACCACATCCTCCACATAGATGGGCTGACCGCACTTATTGCACTTGCGCCAGAGTCCTGCCGGAACGCTCGGCTCGCTCGCCGTCTCCTGGCTCTGGGGTCGGACTTTTGCATCCAACCGGGTGTAGGTCTTCTTAAACATACTCCGCAGCATCAAAAATGCACCTCACTCTCTGCTTATTTCACATATTCCGGAAAATATTGCTCGATAAATCCCGTGTCCGTCTCTCCTGCGCGAAATGCCTCGTTCTCCAGAATCGCGTACTGGAAGTCCACATTCGTCTCGATTCCCTCGATGATCAGCTCTCCGAGCGCGCTCTGCATCTTGGCGATTGCCGTCTGGCGGTCTTTCCCGTAGACGATCAATTTCATCAACATGGAATCGTAGTTTGCCGGAACCTCATAGCCGCTGTAAATGTGGGAATCCACACGCACCCCATTTCCCCCCGGAATGTGCACGTTTATGATCTTTCCCGGACACGGCATAAAGTGTTTCTGCGGGTTCTCGGCGTTGATTCTGCACTCCAAGGCGTGCCCAGTAACCGCCACCTCTTCCTGCGAGACGCTTAACGGCTCCCCGGCAGCCACACGGATCTGCTCCTTAATCAAGTCAAGTCCCGTCACAAGCTCCGTCACGGGATGTTCCACCTGAATACGCGTGTTCATTTCCATAAAATAGAAATTCTTGTGCTTATCGAGCAAAAATTCAATCGTTCCGGCATTCTCATACCCGACTGCCTTTGCCGCGCGCACCGCTGTCTCGCCCATTTTCCAGCGAAGCTCATCCGAGATCACATCGCAGGGCGACTCCTCAAGCACCTTCTGGTGGCGTCTCTGAATCGAGCAATCGCGCTCCCCAAGGTGAATGACATTTCCAAACTTGTCCGCCATGATCTGAAACTCAATGTGGCGCGGGTTCTCGACGTATTTCTCGATATACATCGTGTCGTCGGAAAATCCCTTCACGGACTCCAGCTGCGCCGCGCCGAAATTCTCCTCAAAATCATCCTCACTCCAGGAAATTCGCATTCCCTTTCCGCCGCCGCCGGAAGAAGCCTTAATCATCACCGGAAAGCCGATGTTTTTTGCCATCTCAAGAGCTTCCTGCGCCTTATAAACCGGCTCTTTGCTTCCGGGAACGACCGGGACACCTGCCTCCATCATCGTGCGGCGCGCCTCGGATTTGTTGCCCATACGGCTGATGATCTGCGCGTCCGGGCCGATGAAGGTGATGCTGCACTCCGCGCACAGCTTCGCAAACTTTGCATTTTCCGACAGAAAGCCAAATCCCGGATGAATCGCATCCGCCTTTGTCGCGACAGTCGCCGCAAGAATCCGCTCCATATTTAGATAACTCTGATTCGAGGGAGCCGGGCCGATGCAGATCGCCTCGTCCGCAAGCAGTGTGTGCAGGCAGTCTTTGTCCGCCTCGGAGTAGACTGCCACGGTCTGAATCCCCATCTCTCTGCACGCGCGAATGATCCGCACCGCAATCTCGCCTCTGTTTGCAATCAAAATCTTCTTAAACATTGATCTCACCCAATCATGAATGTCAGCTCCGCGCTGGCAGCCAATTTTCCGTCCACAGTCGCAACTGCCTTGCCAATGCCGACGGGGCCTTTCTGCTTGATAATCTCGCACTCCAGTTTCAGGCGGTCACCCGGTTTTACCATCTGCTTAAACTTACAGTTGTTGATGCCGCCAAAGTACCCGACTTTTCCACGATACTCCGGCACGGAGAGCATGGCGACAGAGCCGACCTGCGCCAGTGCCTCGATGATGAGAACGCCCGGCATTACGGGATTATGGGGGAAATGTCCCCGGAAGTAATACTCGTCAAACGTCACGCACTTGTAGCCCACCGCGCGCTTTCCGGGTTCCAGCTCCTCAATGCAGTCCACCAGCAAAAAGGGATGCCGATGCGGTAAAATCTCTTCAATCTCTTTGATTCCCATTAACATCGCATTTTCCTCCTCTATCGAATCCGGAACAAGGGCTGACCATACTCGACCACGCTCTCATTCTCCACAAGCACGGCTTCCACCACGCCGTCGTACTCGCTCTCAATCTCATTCATCAGCTTCATCGCCTCGATCAGTCCGAGAACCTGTCCCTTCTTGACATGATCTCCTTCTTTTACAAACGGCTCGTCATCCGGGGAAGCCGCGCTGTAAAAGGTTCCGACAAGCGGGCTTGTGATTACCTTATCCGAGTCAATCGCAGGCGCAGACTCCGCGGCAGGTGCTGGGGCAGCAGCCGTCTGAGCCGCAGGAGCGGTATTTGCGATCGCAACCGCGCCGGAGACATTTTCCGCGACAGCGGGCGCGCTGACAGTCACGATCTGGGGCAGCTCCTTCTCGCGCTTTAAGGAGAGCTTGACACCGCCGTCTTCCAGCTCAAAACTGGTCAGACTGCACTCGGAAACTGCCTTCATCAGTTTAATCATATCGTCAATCTTCATCTGGATTCCTCCTCAAAACGTTTCACGACAATACTTGCATTGTGGCCGCCAAATCCCAGGGAATTGCTGATCGCGCAGCGAACCGGCATCTCTACGCCATGTCCCTGCACATAGTCCAGATCGCACCCTTCTCCGGGCTTTTCCAATCCGACTGTCGCGTGTACAAATCCATCCTGAATGGACTTGACGCAGGTGATAAACTCCACGCCGCCGGCAGCTCCCAGCATATGTCCGACCATGGACTTGGTAGAGTTGACCTTTACCTTGTAAGCGTGCTCGCCCAGAGCCAGCTTGATTGCCTTTGTCTCGAACAGATCGTTGTGGTGTGTGCTCGTTCCGTGCGCGTTGACGTAGTCAATGTCCTCAACCGCAAGTCCCGCGTCGTGAATTGCGTTCGTCATAGCGCGCGCCGCACCGCTTCCGTCCTCTGCCGGGGAAGTGATGTGGTAAGCGTCTCCTGTCGCGCCGTAACCGACCACCTCAGCAAGAATCTTCGCGCCTCTCGCCTTTGCGTGCTCCAAGGACTCCAAAACGACTACTCCGGCTCCCTCGCCCATGACGAATCCGCTTCTTGCCTCGTCAAACGGGATGGAGGCGCGCTTTGGATCATCGGAATCTGTCAATGCAGTCAGTGCGGAGAATCCTGCCATGCCAAGCGGGGTGATGGAAGCCTCGGTTCCGCCCGCAACCATCACGTCTGCGTCACCGTACTGGATTGTTCGCATCGCCTCGCCGATGGAGTGTGTTCCAGTCGCACACGCCGTCACCACGTTGATACATTTTCCTTTTAATCCGTATTGAATAGAAACATTTCCGGCAGCCATGTTGCTGATCATCACAGGAACCATCAGCGGGGGAACACGGGTCGGACCCTTTGTCGTCAGCTTCTCAAAGTCTCTCTGAATCTCCTGGAGAGAACCGATTCCGCTTCCGACACTCACGCCAACGCGGAAGGGATCTTCTTTTTCCATATCAATTCCGGCATCTTTTAACGCTTCGCCCGCGGCAGCCACCGCAAAGTGGGAAAAACGCTCCATGCGGCGCGCCGCCTTGGGATCCATATAATTTTTCGCGTCAAATTTCTTCACCTCAGCGGCGATGCGGCACTTGTAGCCTTCTGTATCAAAGCAGGTGATCGGAGCGATTCCCACTTCCTCGTTCTTTACTGCCTTCCAAAAGCTCTCGACATCATTTCCAATGGGAGTGATCGCACCCATTCCCGTTACAACAACTCTGTTCATGTTATCCTCCTTTTTCTCACGAAAACTACATTGCCATTCCGCCGTCCACGCAAAGCACCTGACCGGTAATGTAGCGCGCCTCATCGGAAGCTAAGAATGATACGGCTGCCGCCACGTCCTCCGGCTCGCCAAATGCCTTTAAGGGGATCTGTGAAACAACGCCTTCTTTGATCGTATCGTTTAACACGGCTGTCATGTCCGTGTTGATAAATCCCGGAGCAACGGCATTGACCGTGATTCCGCGGCTTCCAAGTTCTCTCGCGGCGGACTTTGTCATTCCGATCACACCTGCCTTTGCCGCGCAGTAATTTGCCTGTCCCGCATTTCCCATCACACCGGACACGGAGGAAATGTTAATGACTCTGCCGGATTTCTGGCGAATCATGGTTCTTGAGGCATGGCGGATGCAGTTGAATACGCCTTTTAAGTTGGTCTGAATCACCGCGTCAAAATCCTCCTCGCTCATCGCCATCAAAAGACCGTCTCTGGTGATCCCGGCGTTGTTGACCAGAATGTCCAGACGCTTATATTTTTTGGCAATCGCACCGATCAACTCGCCGCATTTCTCAAAATCCGATACGTCGCACTGCATGGCTTCTGCCTGTCCGCCGGCATTCACAATGTCCGTCACCACTTCCTGCGCCTTCTGCTCAGAGCCATTGTAATTGACAATGACGTAAGCTCCTTTTTTTCCCAGTTCCAGTGCAATGGCACGGCCAATTCCACGGCTAGCACCTGTCACAAGCGCGATCTTTCCTTCCAGCATTGTCATGTTCCCCTTTCTGATTCGTTATCCCAAAATCGCTTTCGCAGCGTTTCTTGCATCTTCCAGCGTCTCCACATTGATGGTCTTGACGCTTCGGTCAATCTTTCTCATAAATCCTGCCAGAGTCTTTCCCGGTCCGATCTCCACAAAGGTATCCACGCCCGCAGCGATCATCGCCTCCACGCTCTGCTGCCAGCGCACGGAAGAGGAAACCTGACGGGTCAAAAGCTCTTTTACCTCGTCCGCGTGTTCCACAAAGGAAGCGGTCACGTTTGCGACATACGGGATCACGGGCTCGTTTACGGAAACATTTTCCAGAACCTTTCCTAACTTCTCTCCCGCGCCGACCAAGAGGCCGGAGTGGAACGGGCCGCTCACGTTCAGAGGAACTGCACGTTTCGCGCCTGCCGCCTTCAGCTGCTCACACGCCGTCTCGACGGCTTCTTTTTTGCCGGAAATGACGATCTGACCGGGGCAGTTGTAGTTTGCCACCCAGACCTCGGGAATCGTCTGCGCAACCGCCTCCACGGCATCCCCATCCAGTCCAAGGATCGCCGCCATCGCGCCTTCTCCGACCGGAACGGCTTCCTGCATAAAGATTCCTCTCTGGCGAACCGTCGCAATCGCGTCCTCATTGCTCATCACGCCCGCCGCAGCCAGCGCGCAATACTCGCCAAGGCTCAAACCGGCAGTCATATCCGCCTTCACGCCCATTTCTTCCAACACGCGAAGCATTGCCACGGAGCACGTCACCATAGCCGCCTGCGTGTACTCAGTGATATCCAGGCGATCGTTCTCCTCAAAGCAAAGCTTTGGCATGGAAAATCCCATCAATTCGCTCGCCTTGTCAAAGATCTTTTTTGCCGTCTCTGAATTTTCATAAAAATCTTTTCCCATTCCGCACTTTTGCGCGCCCTGTCCGGGGAAAATAAATGCAATCTTACCCATCTTTGCTCCTTTATCAATTCCAATGCATCAGCTTGGATGCCTCGCCCATCATCTCGTCGATGATCTCCTTACAGCTCTGTTCCTTTGTGATCAGTCCGGCGATCTGTCCCGCCATCACGGTTCCGTTTATAACGTCGCCTTCTTGAACTGCCTTGCGAAGTGCGCCAAGCGTCAGGTATTCCAGCTCCTCAAAGCTCTTTCCTTCCTGTTCCAGCTTGATGTATTCTCTCGTCATCTGGTTTCTCAGACAGCGCACGGGATGACCGTGGGTGCGTCCTGTCACCGTGGAGTCAATGTCTTTTGCCTTGATGACGCGCTGTTTGTAGTTTTCATGGACAATGGATTCGTTTGCCACGACAAAGCGCGTTCCGATCTGAACCGCTTCCGCGCCCAGCATAAAGGAAGCTGCGATTCCTCTTCCGTCGCCGATTCCGCCTGCCGCAATCACAGGAATGGACACCGCGTCAACGACCTGAGGAACGAGCGTCATCGTTGTCTGCTCGCCGATGTGACCGCCGGACTCCATGCCCTCAGCGACAACGGCGTCCGCACCGTACTTTTCCATGCGGCGCGCCTGTGCGACACTCGCCACAACGGTGATGACCTTGATTCCGGCATCCTTCCACATCTGCATATATTTTTCAGGATTTCCCGCGCCCGTGGTGACGACCTTGATGCCTTCCTCGACAACGACTCTCGCCACATCGTCTGCGTGGGGGCTGAGCAGCATCACGTTCACGCCAAAGGGCTTATCGGTGAGTGCTCTCGCCTTGCGGATCTCCTCACGAACCACCTCGCCCGGTGCATTGGCTCCGCCGATCAGTCCAAGACCGCCCGCCTCGCTCACTGCCGCCGCCAGATGGTGCTCGGCAACCCAGGCCATGCCGCCCTGGATAATGGGGTATTCAATCCCCAGCATTTTCGTAATTCTCGTTTCCATCTTGATTCCTCCACTTCAATAAACCACTTCGGTATCAGTTGCTTACCCTAGTCTTCCCGCGCAGCAGCGCGGGAGAGTAATAAACCATTCGTTGCTGATATTAGCTGTCTGCTGTGACCTGCCCGCGTCTGTTCTAGTTTGATCTCGTTTGTACAAATCTACATAAAAAAAGACGCTCTCCGCCCCAGAATTGTCTCTTGGGGCGGAGAACATCTTTTGTGTCTGTCTGTGCTTACTCGGTCGATTAAACCTCTACGCCTTTGTTCTTCAGGTAGTCCATAACCTGTCCAACGGTGGTCAGAGTCTCCAGATCCTCAGCGGGAATCTCAACAGAGTACTCGTCCTCCAGAGCCATTACCAGCTCGAACAGATCCAGAGAATCTGCTCCCAGGTCTTCCTTAAAAGAAGTAGCCTCGGTTACGGTCTCCGGATCCACATTCAGCTGCTCCGCGATAATTTCCTGCATTTTTTCCAACATTGTCTCTCTCTCCTTTTTACTTTTTTTGATGTTTGGAAAATATAAATACCTCTACGCTTTACCATTCTATCAGAGTTGCGCCCCATGTCAACCCTGCTCCGAATCCTACAAGCATAATTTTATCGCCGCGCTGCAATTCCCCCCTGCGATTGATCTCGTCAAGAAGCAGGGGAACCGAACCGCCCGAGGTATTTCCGTAGCGTTCCATGTTAGCCGGGAAGCGGCTAATGTCCACTCTCAGGCGTTTTGCCACGGACTCGATAATCCGGTGGTTTGCCTGGTGGAGCACGAAATACTTGATTTCGCTCTTATCTGTATTCGTATCCGTCAAAAGCTGGTTGATGACCTCCGGAACGGTCTTGACTGCGAACTTAAAGACTTCCTGCCCGTCCATCGTCATGTATCCAAACTCCGGCTTCTTCCCTAAAAGGAAGTTTCCGTTCGTTCTCGCCCCGCAGACAAGCGCGTTTTTGCGGCTTCCGTCGCTTCCCATCTTCACGCCGAGCACGCCGTGATCCGATGCGCGAACCACCACAGCTCCGGCTCCGTCTCCAAATAGCACGCAGGTGGAGCGGTCTGTCCAGTCAATCAGCTTGCTCAAAACGTCTGAGCCGATCACCAGTGCAGTCCGAACGATTCCGGAGCAAATGTAGGCGTGCGCCGTATTGAGCGCGTAGATAAAGCCGGAACACGCCGCGCTGATGTCATAGCAGACGGCATTTTGTGCACCGATCGCAGCCTGCACCTCACAGGCCCCGTTTGGGAAGCAATAATCCGCGGAGGAAGTCGCCATCAGGATCAGGTCAATCTCTTGTGCCTGCACACCGGACTGTTCCAGTGCCCGTTTCGCCGCAATCGCCGCCATCTCGGAGTTGCTCTCTTTTGTGGCGATTCTTCGCTCACGGATTCCTGTCCTGCTTTGAATCCACTCGTCGCTTGTATCCACGATCTGTGCCAGATCATCATTTGTCACCACTTTTTCCGGCGCGTAAGAGCCGGTACCCAAAATCTGAGTTGTCATGTTCTACCCCCTATGTTTCGTCAAAAATAATTCCGGGGAAAAAGTTTTAATTTCAAATACTTTGAATATCAAAATAATGGTACAGGAAAGATCTGGAATTGTCAAGAAGATTTTTCATCTGTTGTTAGTCATGTTCAAAAAAATGGGGCTAAGATTCCGTTAAACTTTCAGTAAATTCTTACAACTTATTGACTTTAATTGTCGAATCTGCTAGATTATAAGGTGTAATTGAACTTTATTTTTGGGGGATTTACAGCACAAGTACTGATTCGACAAAGAAGGGGGTTACAAAATGAAGACCACTGGTGTTGTCCGCAAGTTGGACGAGCTAGGCAGAATTACGCTTCCGATCGAGCTTCGCAGGAGTTTGAATCTGGATGTCAAGGACGGATTGGAGATCACTGTCCAGGACAACTGCATTATCCTGAAAAAAGCGGAATCTGCCGACATTTTCACGGGAAGTACGGAAGATCTGGTTGACTACGAAGGAAAGAAGGTTTCTGTCGCCTCCATCCGAGCACTCGCAAAGACAGCAGGACTTACAATCGTCAATTAATTCTGAAATTTCTAAAGCAGGAGGTGTCGGAAACGGCACCTCTTGGTCGGTTTTTCTGTAACGGTGAGTGATGCCGTAACTTCTCAAGCCCCATTTTTATATAATATCACAGAACTCACAAACCGGGGATGAGGCGCACCCCTGTAGAGTTCTATTGCAGCAGCACAGGCGCAGTTAGCTGAATTGTTTGATCAAACCCACCGGCTTAACCGGTGGGTTGTTGTGATTCTGCTTAACATCGCTCTCTGTCAATTTTACTCTCCTAAAAGACTCTGATACACCTCTCTGCGGCTGATTCCCCGGTCTTTTGCAACGGCTTTCATCGCCTCTTTTTTATCCATTCCCTGGTCAAGATAGCGGTTCATGTGTTCTTCCATCGAGAGTTCCTCAAAAGAACGGATCTCTTCTTGTTTTAAGATCTCCGGAGAAATGCCCTCAATCACGATCACGCACTCACCCTTTGGCTCCTCCGTCTCGTAGTGAGCAAGTGCCTCAGAGAAGGTCGTGCGAAACGCCGTCTCATACTTTTTCGTCAACTCTCGACAGACCGCAATCTTTCGCTCGCCCAGCGCGCCGTAGAGATCTTCCAGTGTTCGCACCAGATGATGCGGTGCTTCGTAGATCACAATCGTGCGCGTCTCTTTCTTTAACTCCTCCAGAATCCTTGCCCGTTCGCGCTTGTCGCTCTTTGCGGTCGGCAAAAATGCCTCAAAACAGAAGCGGCGCGTCGGAAGTCCGGACATTGTAAGAGCCGTGATGCAGGCAGCCGGGCCCGGAAGTGAAGTCACAGGAATCTCCGCCTCCACACATTGGCGCACCAGTTCCTCACCGGGATCAGAGATTCCCGGCGTTCCGGCGTCCGTGATCACGGCGATATTTATGCCCTCTCTCAGCTTTTCCACCAGATGCGCCGCCTTCTCCACCTTGTTGTACTCGTGGTAGCTCGTCATCGGTGTGCGAATATCAAAGTGGTTTAACAGCTTGATGCTGTGGCGGGTGTCCTCTGCCGCGATCAGATCCACCTCTTTGAGCGTTCTGAGCACGCGAAATGTGATGTCCTCAAGATTGCCAATGGGGGTGGGACAAAGATATAACGTTCCTGGCATATGATCTCCTCTCTCAATATCCGTAAGTCGTCCGAATCGCCTCTGTGTACGTTCCATCCGGCTCAAACACAACGATGGGTGCGTGAACAATCATCTGCGGACCGCCGCCGCGCACCGCCTCCACGAGAACCATGTTCGCCTCCCGGTCAACGTAGGGGTGGACAAATGTAATCCCTTTTGGTTCCAGCCCGTATCTGGAAAATGTTTCCAAGATCTCGACAAGCCGCCTTGGGCGGTGCACCATGTAGAAGCGACCGCCATTTCTCAACAGACTCGCGCCCTCTCGAATCACATCATCGAGCGTACAAAGCACCTCGTGGCGGGCAATCGCCTTCGCGTCCGAGGGATTTTGCAAACCGTGCGCTCCCTTCATATACGGCGGGTTGCTTGTGACCACATCAAAAGAAGCCTTGGGAAACAATGTCCCGGCTTCTTTGATGTCTCCCTGCACGATCTCTACTTTTTCCGACAGCTCGTTTAACTCCACGCTTCGCCTTGCCATGTCTGCGGACTGTGGCTGAATCTCAAGCCCCACAAACCGTCTGCCCGCGGTCTTTGCCGAGAGCAAAATCGGGATAATCCCGGTTCCGGTTCCAAGGTCAATCGCCTGCTCACTTTCCCGCACCTGTGCAAAGCCAGAGAGCAAAACAGCGTCCATCCCAAAGCAAAAAGCTCCCTTTTTCTGGATAATCCCCAGACCGTTTCGCTCCAGATCATCCACACGCTCCCCTTCTCGTAACAGCTCGGTCTTAGATCTCATCCTGGGAATTGTTCCTTTCTAATCCGCTCTGCGGTCTCTGCCCGCGGTTGTTGTCGCGTCTTCCCTGCGGTCTTGGGCGGAAATTCTCGCTCTCGCGGTTTCTCGGCGTGTTCCGCTTCTGGTAACGCTCCGAGGACGGTGCATTTCCCTCTGATTGGTTATTTTTCCCAAATGTATTTCTTCTGGGATTTTCCCCGCGGTTCTCTCTTTGCTGATTGTCGCGGTTTTTGCGGTACTCCGCGCGCTCGCCCGGATTTCTGCGCTCGCTTCGATTCTCCTGCCGGAAGGATTTGCGCTCATATCCCTTATTCTCGTCCTCATTTCTCGGCACTCTCGGCCGGAAGCTGTCGCTCGGCTTTCTCTTCTCGCGGACTGTGAATTGCTCAGAGACCTCTTTTACTGCCTCGATCACCGTCTCCTGCGACGGCTCCACCGCGCGCTCCGTGATCTCCTCCGTCTCCTCAAGCAGGATCTCCGCCTCTTCGAGATTCTCTGCCTGTGCCTCCTTTCCGCCCTTTTTCCTCTTTCTTGGACGGTACTTGAGCTGTTCGGGGCGGTACTCACGGATTTCCTTCTCATCCTTGTTCGTCACGACGACTTTGACCAGCTGGCGCAGAACATTGACGCTTTGCACCTCACCCTTTAATCCGTCGTCCGTCGTCACCAGATCGCCAACGATTGGCAGGTTGCTGTTTAACTCCTCGTAAGTCTCCTCCTCGTTCTTTAAGCAACACATCAGTCTGCCGCAGACGCCGGAGATCTTCGTCGGATTCAGAGAGAGATTCTGCTCCTTTGCCATCTTGATGGAGACTGGGATAAAGTCGGACAGATAAGAGTGACAGCAGAGTGAGCGTCCGCAAATGCCGATGCCGCCCATGATCTTCGTCTCGTCGCGCACTCCGACCTGGCGCAGCTCGATTCTCGTGCGGAACACACTCGCCAGATCCTTCACCAGCTCACGAAAGTCGATTCTTCCGTCCGCCGTAAAGTAGAACAGCAATTTGTTGTTGTCAAACGTATACTCCGCGTCGATGAGCTTCATCTCCAGCTCATGTTTGCGGATCTTCTCCTGGCAGATGTGGAAGGCTTCCCGCTCTTTGATCTTATTTTGAAGCTCAATCTCGGTGTCCTCCTCGGTTGCCATGCGGATCACGGGCTTTAAGGGCAGCGTCACCTTCTTCTCGTCCACCTCACGGTTTCCGAGCACCACATATCCGTACTCAATGCCGCGCGCCGTCTCCACAATGACGTGCTCTCCGATCCGAATCTGAAATTCTCCGGGATCAAAATAGTAAATTTTTCCAGCCGTGCGAAAACGCACTCCGATCACTGTTATCATCTCTTCATAAATCCTTTCTTTTCTTGCGCCTACGCCTCCTTCATCGTCAGAAGCATCAGCTCCATCGCAAGCTCCATGTTGACATTTGCAAGCAGGCGCACTCTTGCCTTGTCAATCGCCTCAAGCACCTCTTCGAGTCCCTCATAGCCGCACAGCTTTGCCATCTCGCTCACTGCCGTAAACTCGTCCTTAAAAATCAAAAGATTGATGTCTTTTGTCGTCTTATACATCAAAACATCGCGATACCACATTTGCATAAGTTCCAAAAATTGGTAAATATCCGCCTTGTCGTCCTTGAGTTGGCGAATCGTATCGAGCAATCGGGAGATATCCGCGCTCTTAATCTGCTTTAACAGCCCGATTGTCGTCTGATACATCTGCTGAAATTCCTCTGATCCTGCCAGATGAATGGCTTTTCCCAGATTTCCCCTGGCAAATGCCGTATAGATCTGCGCTTTGAATTTCTCCACAGAGAGTTCCTTTTCCAGATACTCAAGAACGGTCTGGTCAGGAAGCGGTTTTAGCTTGAGTTTTACACAGCGCGAGAGAATCGTGGGCAGAAAGCTGTCCTCGTTGGAAGTCAAAAGCAGAATCACGGCATACGCCGGCGGCTCCTCGATCGTCTTTAAGAGCGCGTTCTGCGCCTGAACCGTCATCAGCTGCGCGTCATCCACAATGTAGATCTTGTAGGGGCTGCTGTATGGCTTGATCTGGATCGTGTCGTTGATCTGTTCGCGGATCTCGTCCACGCCGATGCTCGCCGGTTTCTCATGCGTCACATAGATCAAATCCGGGTGATTTCCCGATAAGACCTGACGGCAGGCATGACACTGTCTGCACGGATCGCCTTGCCCCTTCTCACACAGAAGCGACAGCGCGAACCCCTCTGCAAGCGTGCGTTTTCCCATGCCTTCTTCCCCAGAGAGAATATAGGCGTGCGAGATCTTCCCCGTCAATACCGCGTTGTAAAAATGTTCCTTGATCTTGTCCTGTCCCAAAATCTCATTCAAAGCCAGCATAAAAACACACTCCCCTCGCCCGATTTTCCACTATTTTAACATAATTTCAAAAAGATGTATAGCGGGAAGTTTCCCCATTGAACTCCCCCCACAAATCGTCTATACTTAATCTATCACAAAGAAAGAGGATATGCCGAGATGAACTACCGCATCGAACATGATTCAATGGGCGAGATCCAGGTACCTGCCGACCGGTACTGGGGAGCCCAGACACAGCGCAGCTTTGAGAACTTCAAGATTGGAACCGAGAAGATCCCGATGGAGGTGATCCGGGCGTTCGCGATCTTAAAGAAGGCTGCAGCAATCGCCAACAACCGCCTCGGAAAGCTCGACGAGAAGCGTCTGAACCTGATCAGTCAGGCGTGTGACGAGATTCTTGCCGGAAAGCTCGACGAGAACTTCCCGCTTGCCGTCTGGCAGACCGGAAGCGGAACGCAGTCCAACATGAACGTCAACGAGGTGATCGCAGCGCGCGGAAACGAGATCGCCGGCGAGAAACTCCTTCACCCGAACGACCACTCCAATATGTCGCAGAGCTCCAACGACACTTTCCCCACCGCCATGCACATCGCGGCAGCCGTGGAGATCGAGGAAAAGCTCCTGCCCGCCATTGACCGGCTGAGCGAGACATTTTCCCGCTTAATGAAGGAAAATGAGGGAATCGTAAAGACGGGGCGCACACACCTTCAGGACGCAACCCCCATCACCTTCTCCCAGGAGATCAGCGGATGGAGGGAAATGCTCATCAAATGCAAGGAAATGTTGAAATTAAGCCTGCCCGGTCTTCACGAGCTGGCACTGGGCGGAACGGCTGTCGGAACGGGCTTAAACGCGCCCAAGGGGTTTGACACCGAGGTCGCAAAGGCAGTGAGCGAGCTGACCGAAAAGCCGTTTGTCACCGCGCCCAACAAGTTCCACTCTCTCACCGCAAAGGACGAGCTGGTCTTTGCCCACGGCGCGTTAAAAGCTCTTGCCGCGGATATGATGAAGATTGCAAATGACGTGCGTTGGCTCTCTTCCGGCCCCCGCTGCGGTCTTGGCGAGATCTTTATCCCGGAGAATGAGCCCGGAAGCTCCATCATGCCCGGAAAGGTCAACCCGACGCAGTGCGAGTCTGTGACCATGGTTGCGGTCCAGGTCATGGCAAATGACGTGGCAGTCGCCATGGCGGCCTCTCAGGGAAATTTTGAGCTGAACGTGTTTATGCCCGTGTGCATTTACAACTTTTTACAGTCCGTTCGCCTGCTCACCGACTCCCTGATCTCCTTTAACGATCACTGCGCCGTCGGAATCCAGGCAAACCGCGAGAAGATGGACGAGAATCTCCACCGCTCGTTGATGCTTGTGACTTGCTTAAACCCCTACATCGGATACGAGAACGCGGCAAAGACTGCAAAGAAAGCGCATCGGGAGAACATTTCCCTCAAAGAGGCGTGTGTGGCTCTGGGATTCTTGAGCGCGGAACAATTTGACGAAATCTTCCATC